>Ga0214542_1006591_pt1 | contig 21015 bp, 5 predicted proteins | sample CNSS1metaG_FD_160096 | JGI IMG/M metagenome (GOLD analysis project Ga0214542, IMG submission 160096) | Root nodule microbial communities from cowpea collected in UCLA plant growth center, Los Angeles, California, USA - CNSS1 | ecosystem: Host-associated > Plants > Roots > Nodule | place: USA...
CTTTTACCAAACTTACTCAATAAATACAATAATCACAAATCCTAATTAAATCAATCTTTAAGCACAGAAAATTCAATTAAATCCCCAAATTTAAATATTAAATGAGGGCAAAAATTTGAACTCATCAATCCTCCATAGTTTCAGGAACAACCTCCATTTGAACTCCACCCTTGCCAAACAAATAACCACTACAATCATTCCCTAATTCTCCACTCCTACTACTTGACCCTAATGTAGAAGAAATATCACTATCACTAGACATACCTTATGTGAAGGAAAGTTGATGGAACACAGAAAGAATATATCGGACAACACTCAATCGTAAGTGATGCAGATTTCTCAAAAGCAAGCAAATGAGATAGTGTACACAAATTCTGTTCCAAGCCCTTATTTATAAGACGAAACCAAAACCCCAAAAAGTTTTCCCACTCAAACACTTGAAAAAGGAGGCATCACAATTAATGATGAGTATACAACTTCTCTTGATGCAACCCTTGACATCCTAAGTCTCTTCATCCTAAGTCTCTTCACTTGCAATGTCACCTCTAACAAGTCTTAGCAACGTTTCCACTTCTCAAGACTGTGGGACTACCATACCCTAAGGGAATACTATGGAAAGAGGGATTTTTCTTGCAAAAACATTAATAGCAAAACAGCATAGAAATTTTTGGCATGACGCGTCCTGCCAAAGGCTTGGGGATGAATGTACTATACTATGCGACCAGGACCGGCATGACGTGTCCTGCCAAAGGCTGGGTGATGAATGTACTATACTACGCGTCCTGCCAAAAGATATTTTTGTCTCTGTATTGCAGGACACATAATGCTGCTATGTTACAGGACATATTTTGGCCATCATCAAAAAGGGGAAGATTGTTGAAAGGGGGAGCTACTTCAACTCAAATGAAGATGGTTTTGATGATGTCCAAGGCTACACACCATGTGAATTACTAGTTTAGAATTAGTCTTTCTTTATTAGCTTGTGCAGTAGGGTTTTAGAGCAAAAATATCATATGTAAAACAAGCTTGCATTGAGTTGTATTAACCATCAAACTCTTGCATGTGCATTCATAAATCAATTAGCTACTTAACTAATAGATTAGCTGAGGGTACTGCACTAATGTAGTGAAAACACACTCACGATAATCTATTAGGTAAATTCCTAATCCATTAACGACTGCAAAGAACTCTGTATAAAACTAGTTTCTGAAATCAATTTTAAAGTGGAGAAAAATTACAGAATTCTTGAGAAACATTCTGAAAAACTGCCTTCTGAGATTTACAGAGTTCCTAAGCATTCTTGAGAGATCATTCAAGTTAGGATTCAAGAAGATTGATGGTGGATTCAACCTTGATGGGTCAAGCTTGGATCTAGGAGTCAAGTGACAAATCTGCACAACTACTAGGTGTATTCGTTTCTTCATTCTTTCTTATTGTATTTCTGTTCATAGTGGATTCATTGTGTAAAGTGAAGTGCTAGGTGCAATTGTGTGGATGCATTGCATCTAGGGGGAGTTCTTGATTTGTAGATCAAGCTCCTTAGTCTTTAGGGTCTTGAATTATATAGATGCTCCTGTAATTCTTAAATCTCTATTGAGTTAGTGGAATCCTCCTAAGTGGGTTTACTTAGGAGAAGACTAGACGTAGATTCATCTTGAATCGAACCAGTATAAATTGTTGTGTTCTTGGTTTCTCTCTTCTTTTACATCTTTATTGATTGCTTTACACAGTCCATTAACACAAAACTGTAAAATTGGTTAATTGGGTCATAAGGGTTAAAGAAACTTTCAAGATTCAATTTAACTAAGTGAAAGACTCAATAACCAGTTCAGATCCCCTTCTTGGTTAAGATATTTCAGATAGATCTGATTCAACAATTGGCACCAAAGCTAGTTAATCGCACGATAATTGATTAGAAAGATCCTGATATGTCTAATACATCTCAAATCTTTGTTGAAGGGGCATCTATCAACAGACCCCTTCTATTTGTTGGTGAAAACTACCCTTTTTGGAAAATTAGAATGAAAATTTTTCTTGAATCAGTGGACAAAGGGATATGAGAATGGACCTTTTAAACCAATTAAAGTAGTGGAAGGAGAAACTGTCCCCAAAGAATTCTCACAATGGACCCCTGATGAGAATAAGAGGGCACACTATGATGTTAGAGCCAAAAATATTATATCCTCTACACTAACTTTGGATGAATTTTACAGGGTATCTGTGTGTGAATCAGCCAAAGAGATGTGAGATGTTTTGGAGGTCACCTATGAGGGCACGAATGGGGTAAAAAGAGCAAGGAAGAACACTCTCATTCAGGAGTATGAGATGTTCGGGATGAAGGCTAGGGAAAACATATGTGATGTACATATGATATTTAATATTTAATATAAAACATAAGTCATAAACTTATATAACAAAAAACAAAAAGTGATGGACTTTAAGAACTAAAGTTTTGAGGCCTAAAAGGCCTAGTAGAAACCTTACCCTAATTTAAAATTTATCTTCCCTCAATCCCACCCTCATCAACGCTGCAACAGAAGCATAAGCTCGCAGACCACGACAACAAGTCACAGAAATGCGAGCACACACGAAGGTGACTACCTACAAACGCGACTGCACCAGTGACCACCAAAGACAAGGCAAAGGCGACAAAAGACAAGGCAACGACAGCCAGAAGGAACATCAATATGAACCATAACATGAGTAAAAATGAGTTCATTTTGGGTTTAAAGAAAAGATCCTCTTGGCTCACTAACTCAGTTGTAGACTTGCGATTTCAACCGAGTTCACCAAGTTTATAGCGAGTTTACCGAGTTTGCTTCAAAAGCGTGTTTGCTTCCAAGTCAACTCGCCCAGGATGAGTGAAAACGCAAACTCGGACAAGTTAATGAGTTAATTGGCGAGTTTGATAACCATGATGGTCTCCAAGTTTCTCTTTCTTCTCTTTTGTGAGACACATGCTCTTGCCACTTGCCAAGATACCATTGGTACATGTGTCTCCTTTGGTCTCCAAGTTAGTAGAATTAGGATTTTTGCTCTCCATTTTGTGAGACATCTCTAGGGTTTCTTAGGCTATAAATATAGGTGTCTCCCCCATGTAAAAACCACCTTTGAATTAGGTATTGTTATGTTGCCAAATTTGTGCCATACTACTTTATTAGGTCACCAAAGGCTAGATCACCCATTACAGGTTTCCTCTAGCCACCCTTCCTCTTGAGTTGGCCAAACCTCTCTTAAGAATACTCAAATGCCACACCATTTACACCACAAGCAGATAAAAATCGAGCCAATATCCCACCACATCCATAGCTTTCACACGTCACTCATCCTTGGGCTCACCCACCTTACTTGATTCATATAACTTGGAGGAGGATCCTTTCATCACTAACACAACATCCACTCCGTTTTTCCTTTCCTTTTCTCTGTGCTTATCTCCAAAAACACCCAACACCTCCGATTTCGCCTTCCAATTTTTTTTTTGTTTTTATATTTAAACTTGTGACAAATTTGTTATCACTAGTCAACAACAAATGTGATACTAATGTTGAAGGTTACTTCCCTTGAGTTATGCTAGGCAGGTGCACCCATTGGATTTTTAATATGAAAAAAGAAGGATCAGGATCATGAACATGAAAAATGTTTGTTACTTTTATTTTAATTTATTGAAGTGGCTAAAAGAGAAAACAAATTATCTTTTAAGATGTAAAAATGAATATTGACTTACTAATTTTCTCCATCTATATTGCATATTCTAATTCTTTATAATTTACATATTTAGGGATCATATTTAGGTTCAAGTATAAACATAGAAAAGTATAAAAGATGAATTAAGGGAGGGGAAGGAGAAATTAGAGGTATTGGGTATTTTTTGGAGATAAGCACACATATAAGGAAGGAGAAATAGAAGAAATACAAAATAGGAGGGATGATGCTTAAGTGTAGAGTGCGTGTGGAGGGTGCTTGCAAGGTTAAGGCGGATGATGAGAAATATGGGGAAAAAGAAAAAGGATGGAAGCATCCATGCATGAAGAAAAATATTTAAAGTCACGCATAAATAGTATAAACATCAGCATGGAACATTGTTTGTCGCATTAAAAAAACTTAACATTGTTGAATGACAAGGACTACATCCATTCATTTTTAAAGTTTAGGGATCAAACTACATCAAAGTTTGGGACAATGATGAAATCCAATTTCATGTCACAATTTATGGACTACAAAGATATTTAATCCTATTATTATTCTTCAATCCATTTTTTAAATTCTTAAATACCACAATATGTATCTATTATACTACTAAGAAAAGAAATTACAATGAAATTTATCCTTCTAACCATATCTATTACACTCACATTCATATAAGATTTTTATTTTTTTAGTTATTAATGCTAGGAAAAATTTTTCTCTTTACCCATGTTTATTATATTAATGATTGAAAAAAAATGGTTTTGTTGTCATTATAAGTTCAATTATTTGGTTTACTATGTGTGTGTGTTTTTGTAAAATTTTTAAAGTCTCTTTTGCTACCAATGAAGACATGTTCTTGTGCTAGCATTTCTTACTCTGCAAATCTTCATTGTGTGAAAGATGGAGACAAGAGAGATGGTGGTGTCAGTTCAACCATTAAAGAAGTGCAAGGTTAACCTTTGAACAATACCAAGCACATGGCTACATTGTTCTTTTCTTTTGTTGAAAAGAGTGTTTGTCTTCTAATTGAAGAAGTTGATCAAAAGCAAGAACAATGTTTTCTTGTTTGTTTGATACTGAAGCAAAAGGTCATAGGTTAAAATAAATAGTAAGAGTTTAAGGTTTAGAATTTGTTGAGATTCATTCAAAAGTTGTTTTTTTATTCAAAAGTGTTTTCAATTTGTGATCAAGAATCATGCATCTTTTTTTGTCTATTGTCATTGTTTTTTATGCTTTCAATTTGAACTTTTGATTGAAGAAGTTGACAAAAGGAGGACATTGTTTGTTTTTGAGAATAAAGCAAAAGGTCATAAACTAAAGCAAGTGGTAAGAATTTAGGATTTAGGGTTTGTTTGTTAGGGGTTTTTACGACAATTTTTCAAAAATTGCTTTGCTTTTTGCTTAAGAATTTGTTTCTTTTTTGCATAGAAGAATTTGGTTTTTCATTAAAAAATGTATGTCTTTTTTAGATAATCAACATTTATAGTGCTTATGATGCAATCTTTTATATTTTTATTCAATTATCTAAACAAAACAAGGACAACTTTTGTAAGTTTGAGACTGAAGTAAAGGTAAAATTTTAGTGTCTTTATATGACTAAAGAAAAGGTAAGAGATAAAGTACTAACTTACTTTTAACAGAATTTGTGATTCTTGTATTGTTTTGTACTTTGATGGTTTTAGATTTTTTTAATGTAGGTTTATTTTGTCTTAGATATGTATCAGTCAAATAGTTACATTGATATTGTTGCCTTTACTTAAACTTTTCTAGTGGCATCTATCTTAATTGTCTTTTGTGATCTTGAGAGTAAATCAAATGTAAGATCTTAGGGTCGTTGTAAGATTAAATAAAAATGTAAAAGCTAAGATGCAAACTATCTCTCAAGCTAAGATGCAAATCAAATGTGTTCTTTCAGAATTTTGAATGATTTTGATCTTTTTATTTCTGGTTTATTTTGTTTTAAATATATATTAGTAATCTATTTACAATGTTGTTACCTTTACTTGGACTTTTGTAGTGGTGTCTATATTAGCCTACTTTTTGTGAGTTGAGACAGAACTATATGTAAGAACTTAGGATTTTCGTAAAACTAAAATGAAAGGTAAGAGCAAATATACACCAACTATCTTTCAATATAATTTTTGTTTCCTACATTATTTTTGCATATTTTGTGGTCAACCATAATTAAAAGTTATGCTTCTTTAAAAACGACTCTCTTTTTTGACTTTCCTGCTCGCACTGTGTTTTCGCTTTTAACGTAACTTTTTTCTCTTCTTCTTTCTCATTTCCTCTCTCTACATGTCGCTCTTTTAATCTCGTCACTCATCGCACCTTTAAGCTTGTTAGTCGTCATACCACCAGGGCTTTCGGGTCGTCTTGTCGCCAAGGTTGTTTCTTTTTTGTGTGGGCTCGCTCTGCATTTATAGGGAGTGGATTCCTCCGTCACTAGTCTTTATGGCATCATTGTTAAAGCTCATAGCCATTGACACATTCAAAGTCGTCGCCACTGGTCATTCTCGCACTAAGTGTCGTCATTGTTGGTCACTCATCAAACTACCAAGGTTGAAAAGAACTATTAAACGATGTCATCATTGGTCGCCACTTGATACCAAATGACGACAATTTATTTCTTATGGTTAATTGTTTGAACTTATCATAATGACTGACAATGGCAGATCATGGCCAATAATTTTAGAAGAGCCAAAATAATACACTTAAAATTTATATATTTAATAATTGTTACTAATACATTAAGGTTCCTACTAACGGTACTACTTAAAAATAATTAATACACATTTATATTTTCAAAATTTCATAGTTAACTGTGATATTAAAATTTCTAACCTAATAATCATTAATGAATATTTACTTTATTTGGAAAGCAAAAATGACCATAAGTATTGTACAACTATGTTTATTATTTATTTGATGCTCACTAATAAAAATTTAAAAATTTAAAAAATAATAAAATAATTGTTTTAATGTTGTTAAAAATTAAAATATGATTAAACGTAAAAGAGTTTAAATTAATAGAAAAATCAACAAAAAATAGTGTTTAATGTCTAAAATATTTACAAAAAAATAATTAAAATATGAATTGAATATTAAAATAAGTATATTTTAATGTTGCTAGAAATTTCAAAGAGATTTTTTTCTTTTTGCAAAAATTAAAGACCTACCTTCAAACCTTTTTCAAGCTTTCACTAAGAGATTTTTCAAGTGTTAAATAGATATTTTTTCTTGCTTTTTAGCAAAGGTCATAGAAATTTCAAAGTGCTTATTTTTTGTGTGAGAGAAATATTGCTTAGAAATTCAAAAGGTATTTTTGTCTTTATAAAGCCTGTTATATGAATTTATAACATTGTTAATTAATAGAGTTAATTATTCCAGTTTTTAATGTAAAAATGATGAAATCAAGGATTATTAATTATTTCCTAACTAGTGTCCCGCGTTAGCATCCTCCATATGATAAATATTAAAATATAATTTAGTATGAATATTTCTATAAAAGAAATCACACATGTATAAAATTGTCTCTACTTCTTTCATATTTTTGAACTCATCGATAATTAAATTATAACTAAAATTTTCAGCTATTTCTTTTTCAATGTAAATAATCATATTTTTGGCAAGAAATTCATCTCCACAGATAACTTTTCTTTTATTACTTTTAAAAAATGAATCTATTATTTGATTATTCATGAATATACTTTAAAAAAAGATAAAAAATAAATTTATCATATAATCTAATAAAAAAATAGACGACACATAATACATTACTTTTTCTTCTCTATTCATAAAGAATGAATATATAAAGATTCATGAGATAAAAAAATAATGCTAACTATTAAAGTCATATTTCATTATCCTATCAAGTGAGATACGACTTAGTTGCCTATTTTCTTTCAATAATGGAAAACAACAGATGGAAAATGAAAGAACAAAAATAACGAGTTTGTGTCTAACTTATTTTTTTTTTCTTTAAAAACAAAAAGAAAACATGTGAGAGTGAGAGATGAGTACAATTGGTGAAAAACTCAAAAGACAATGTAAAAAAATTAAAAACAATTCTTAATAAATATTTTTATTATTTCCTATATTTGATTTTATGTTTTATTATTTATTAAAATTAAATGTTGAGCTTTATAAGAGAAATAAAAAGATACGTACTTTAATTTCCATCCATTCTCAATATATACTACTTACATATAATTTGAAATTTTCAAAAAATGTTAAAAATTTTCTATATACATATTTAATAAATTTAAAAAATTTTGGGGAGCCATGACCCCCTTAAGATTCGTCATTGACGACTGAATTAACGACGGTTCTAGGACCATCTTTGAAACTCCCTTTTAACCGTTGTTAAAAGCCCCATTTACCTTTATTAAGACTTGTGTTGGTGTTTATGTGAACCTATTTTTGTGACTTTGATATTGAAGCAAATGTAAAAGCTTAGGGTCTTGGTAAGATCGATACAAAAGGTAACAACAAACGTACTAATTATCTTTCACTACAAATTGTGATTCTTACATTCTTTTGGGATCAAATAAATCTAAATTTTTTAATAGGTTTTTTATGTTTTAAAAATATCTCATATCTATATATATATATATATATATATATATATATATATATATATATATTGTTGTTATTTTTACTTGAACTTTTGTGCTGGTATTTATATTAATTTGCCTTTGTGAATTTAAAACTAAAGAATTTGTAAGAATTTAAGATATTTACAAGATGGAAATAAAGGTAAGAGAAAACAAATTAAACTATCTACAAATAGAGTTTGTGATTCTCACTTTATTTGGGGATTGAACAGTTCTAAATTTATTTTATTTAGGTTTATTTTTACTTTAAAAATATAAGTAATACATCTATGATGTGTTTTGTCTTTACTTAGACTTTAGTAATGTTTATATTAACTTGATTTTTTTTAAGTTTGAGAATAATACAAATATAATAATTTATGATTTTTGTTATACCGAAACAAAATGTAAGTTAACAAATTAATTATATTTTAATATTATTTATCATTTTTATCTATCAAGAAAATATAAATATGTGCAATACATAGATATTGTATATTTGCATATAAGAGTAAAAATAATTAAAAATCATCAAACCCATAAAAAAACTTGGTATTTATTAATCATTCAACCATACAAATCAATCTTAATACAATATAATATGGACAATATCTATTTGTACATCATGAGAGAGACTTTATTTTGAAAGCTTTATTTCTCACATTCTTAATTGCCATTTTGTCTTTTCATCCTCACAAGTTTTGCATTTATTTGAAAATCAAAGTTTTTGTAACAAAATGTGACCACTGCAAAATCTATTAACTTGAGCAATAGTGATAATGTTTCTAGTTTTCTTCACCAATTTAACTCTTTTGAATAATACAGTTGATTTTGAGATCAAAATCTAGCCCCCGTAGCAGAACATGTCATATTTGCATCGTGCACCTTTTGGATTACAACTTCTAAATCATTCATTTATACACAATTTATTTTTTAACCTTTTCTTTATCCGATTGTTGTAACCGATATTGCAATAAGACGATGAATCCAAAGAATATAAAACATTGTTCTTAGAATTGTCATCCTAGTTTATTCTGAAAAGTTATGGAAAACTGTAAAGATTAAGCATAGTTTGCGAAATCGAATTTTGAGTTTAGGAGTAGATTATGTATAGGAAATATGTTACTCTACAATGGTCGTTCTAAAACGATATTTTTAGTTCAACATACAAAAGAGATGTAATTTTTTCAAAATATTTATCTTTCTCAAAACCAAGATGTTGTAGAAATGAACAAAAATATTTTTTGAAATTTTTGGTCCAGCAAAGATTAATCATTGTTCTCACAAATTTTCATTCCCAATGAAAACTTGAGATTTACGTAGTTCTAGATATAAAACTACTTAAAAATAATTTTGAATTATTTATTTATTTATTTTATGTAAATTCAATAAAAACTGATCTTGTTCCTACGTATTTTTATTTAGATAAAAGAATTAAAAGATCACGATATTTAAAAGAAATATTGCTTTGCTTTTTCTTAACCTTGTATATTTTTGTTATATTTTTGGAAAAGGAACAGGACAATATGAGGGCTCGACAAACGCCAAAGTAAAAAACTAGTTTATTTTTTAATTTTTTTAAATATTTTTAATATTTTTAGAAAAATGGTGAATGTAAAAAAATGGAGTGCCAAAACTTATAAAAAGTGAAATAAATGTTGTAAAGAGTAAAACAGTAGCCCAAAACCTTCAAAAGTAAAGGAAAAAAAGAAATGAGGGTTTGTGAGTGAAATGTGGATGTAATGGAATAATAAAAAGGACAATAATACTTTAACCAACTTTTTTTTATCCATTTTTAACTCACCACTTCAATCATCATTAGATTATCACATCACATCACTAAAAAAAAATTAAAATAAATGATCTAATGGTGATTGAAGTAGTAGATTAAAAGTGGATTAAAAAAAATAAGTTAAAATATCATTTTTCTAATATGGGAGTGCATGGCTAAAATGATAGTTGTAAAGAAGTAAATCATAGTACAACCGAAACCAAAAGAAAGTGGTTGTGCAATGAATGAAAATGGGGTGCAACAAGTCAGAGAATCCAGCTCATGAAACTTAAACAGCCCAATGTGGTGAAGAGAGAGGAAACGTGGGTGTATGAAGTAGAAACTACTCAGCCCAAAATAACAAACAGTGAGGTGTGTGCAGTGAAATAAAGGCTGCAGCAAGTAATACGGGTAGAATCCAATTATTAGTACATGGGGTATAGGGGAATTAAGGATTTGATGTCAACAAATGGTGGTACAAACAGCAAATTAGTTAATTAATAATTTCATTTTTTTCTTCTTTTGTTTCTCGTTTTTTTTTCCTTCTTGTTTCTTTTTTTTTTCATTTTCTTTTTTTTTTTTTTTTTCATTTATATTCTCTTTTTCCTTTTTTGAATTCAATTTTCAAAATTTTCTTTAATTTTTTTTCTAAATTTTAATTTTTGATTGAATTTAGAAATAAATAACTTTAATTAAAGAAAAGAATAAAGTTATTCATTAATTTCAACCCCGTTTCTTCAAAATTACTTAAACACCAACGTAACTACATTATTTATAAAAGGGTTAAATATGTTTTTGGTCCCTCTAGTTTTAGTGAATTTTGGAATTAGTCCCTCATCAAAACTTTATATCAATTTAGTCCTTCATCTTTCAAAATGCGTGAATTTAGTCCTTTTAACCAAATTTTATTAAGTTTATTTGACGTTTCAAGCACATTTCATGATAGTATTTAAGTTAACATTGAAACAAAAATGTATCAAACAGTGTAAATAATTTAAATACTATCATGAAATGCGCTTGAAACATCAGATAAACTTAACAAAATTTGGTTACAAGGATTAGATTCATGGCATTTTGAAAGATGAAGGACTAAATTGGTCAAAAGTTTTAATGAGGGACTAATTCCAAATTTCGCTGAAACTTGAGGGACTAAAAATATATTTAACCCTTTATAAAATCACCTTCTTACTTTTGTTTATTACTATTGTTTTTATCTATATACTTTGTATAATTAATAATTAATTGTCAAGATATACAAGGAAAACTATTAAACTATCATAAAGTTTGACATTCCAATATTAACTTTATCACCGTGTAGAATTGGGAAGTGTAGAGGAGTGAGTTCTTTTGCCATAAACTTTTACTATGGATTTACATAAAGGCTCTGGCACTAAGCTTTAACAAACTGCTAAAATAACACAACATGAACTATGGCCTATAAATCAAATTAATCTAACATATACAGAGTTCCCATGTTGTAAGAAGGATATAGTTTTAGAGTTTTGAGATCACATGAAGTGCATACTTTAGGATGAAGTAATTATGATGTTTCTCAAGTATAACATATAACACTTCTTTTGCTTTCTTTCTGTACAGGTTCCTCTCATTAACAAATGCATGCATGTTTAATATTTTATGTAATTTGAAATGTTGCTGTAATGTTGGTTCTCTCTTAACCTATATATGCACGCAAAGGCAAGCAACACCACAAACATGTTTAGTAAGGTATTACAATCATTTGCCTATAGCTAGACCTAATTGTCTGTAAGTACTATAGATGTACTTTTTATTATCTATATTATTGCAGGTGACATCAATTTTCATGTAACAAAGGCCAAGTGGGCGAAGTTATAATTGAATTGTGGCATTTGGACTTAAGTGGAAAGAGTTGTATCCTAACTATGAGTTATAGTTTTTGGTCTAGTGGTAAGTGCTCAATCTAACAATTGATATCATAAATTCTAATACTTTGAATTCCAAACAGAGCGTATATCATGAATCCTACGATGAATGCTTCTAGGTAAGGGTTATTGAATGTACAACCATTACTCACATTCCTAATGTTTTTTTTTGTTTTTCTGGTTAGGGTTTTTGTACAAAACATATAAATAGGTTTCCTATTTGTAAAATAAACAAGTCAAATTTGAAGTATTTTATAGTTTTACAAACCTGATTGTGTTTCTACTATACTTTGTTTGATGTATTTCTGGTGAGCTTCTTTTTTCCATGGTTGTACTCATCTTTACTAAATACCATACTTACTACGGTATCAAAGTAGGTTAAGGTGTTCTTTATTATGATAAATCTATCTTTTGATCTTTCCTTTTTCTTCTAGTGTTTCTTTCTCCTTTTTCTTCATAGGATTATTTATTAGTGAAACAAAACACACAATGGATTACTGTTTGAATCCATCTAGTCCTAATCGTTTGCATCCTAGAGAAAATCTATCTCTTCTTCTTGTATCTCTTTCTTTTAATGAGACAAATTATCAATCTTTGAGTAGAAATATGCGGCATGCCTTATTGCAAAGAATAAACTTAAGTTCATTGATGGAAGTTTTGGAATTCCTTAATGCAATGATCTAATTTTTGAAGCATGGGAAATGTGGAATGTGATATTTCCTCGATTAATCAGACTTTATGTCGTTAAATTGCATAAAGCACTATCTACATTGATTCTCCAAAAATCTTTCGGAAGACTTGTAGGAAGGGGTCTTAAAAGGTGACCACTTCATAATTTTAGATATGCTTTAAGAAATCCATTCCATCAAACAAGGAAAGTGGAATATGAATTAGGTTTTTACCAATCTTAAAACTCTTTGGGAAGAAATAGAATCTATAAGACCTATACTAACTTAGTTTCGTAGATGATTAAATGGACTAGCCTTGTGTGGTAGGTGATCGAAGTCGTACCCGACCAAATAAAACAGTTAAATGTAATACTCAGAAGTTAATCCAAGGTCGTCTCCCAATTATCAAACCTTACATTCAAAGCTTTCCAGATTGCAATTCAACACAAAGGGGGGAGGGGTTGGTAGATTCAAATGCTTACAACAGATTAAATGAAATGCAACAATGATTAAAACGTACTGACTTCCTTAATTCAAATACGATTTCACTTATTATAGACCACCAAATTAACACATCTACCTACTCTCAATCCACTAGACAATAACCATTAAGCAAAAGTCACAATTCAGTTTCCTTATGCAATTAAGCAATTCATACATCCATGAATTCTTGACAGTCAAGCTACATACATTAAACATGAACATAACTCAACCCAAACATATGCACTTAATCTATAAATTAAGCATAAACAGATGAACCACATACATTCCACAAATCTATATCACACAAAAAATAACATGTTTATTCTTAAAATAATATAGATAAATATATAAAATAATGTTACTTTAAATAATATTCTTATGAAGAGGCTTAAAAAGGAACTTTCTTTAATAATAAATATCCAAATCTAAATAAATAAAAAAATTTAATTTACTAATGATTTGTGTTCATAATTAGAATTGATTTATACAATAAGTAATTATATGATTCGTTTCTAATTTTTTTTCATTAAACGACTAGTTAATTTCATTAAATATTTTTAATTTTCTCGAAATCTTTTAAATTTATATATTTCCAATTAATAATTATATGATTAATTTTAATTTTTTTTATCAATTAATTGATTTCATCAATTATTTTAAATTTCTTTAATTATAAATAAAATTTTTAATTGGTAACGAGTAATACTATTATAATTACTATTATTTTTGTTATTATTAACTCAACAAATATTAAATTAATATTTATTGAGTAATAGTTGAATTATTATTATTATTATTTTATATTATTACATGTCAAAATATATATATATATATATATATATATATATATATATATTTTTTTTATAATATTTCAAGTTTAACTTCATTTTTTTAAAATATAATATGACCAATTCATTTTAAATGAGTTTAAGTTTTTATATCTATGGTTCTGTTAACAAATTTTAACATCAACATTTGTTTCGAATTTTGTTTACGGATCTTTAATGCACATTATATTTACATTTTATTTTATTTTAATAATGATTCGTGTATACACATTTCATTTTAATATAACATAACTCAAAAGTGTAATTATAAATTTTAATCGTACAACACTATTATTTTATTACACCTAACTATTAATATTACTATTATAGTATTAATATGATTCATATTAATGAATATTTATTATTATTATTATTGGTAACTACTATTAATCTATTATTAATATTATTTTACATTATTATTATTATGTCTACACTATTCTAATATTATTATTATTAGTTGTGTTATTATTCTGCATTATTGATTATATTATTATTATTGTTATTATTATTATATTAGTATTAATGTTATTAATATCAATAATAAATTATTATTAATATAATCAGAAAAGTCAAATTGTTTGGAACATGTTGTGATGTGAATTAATGTTAGTTATGAATAAGATTGGATGTGTGGTTCTCTTTAATTTTTTTTTCCTATGCTAATCTCTATGTGAACATGTGTTAATGTTGTTGTTGGATAGTGATGGTAAGTCATGTTAGTTTTGAAATGGTGATTTAAGCCAAGTACGGGGGTTGAATTGGCTATTTAAAATTTTTTCGAAAGCTTAAAACTTTTTTCAATTGAATCAAATAGACTTGAAAGTTAGGATGTAAAAGCAGCAGACTAGTACACTTTCAATCGGTTAAAAAAATAAAGCAACATACTAATTTGTTCTTGAGCTATTAACAATTGATTAAAAAAACAAATTAGTCGGCTAAAATACTGGAGATTTATGCAGAATGCAGAATTCGCAGATTTAATCAAAACAACAATCTTTTACATACAAGACTTGTTCTAATCAATATTTCTAACTATTGTACAACCTCAGATTACACAAGAATAAGACCCGTGAAATTTAGTTAAATAAATAAATAAATAATTAATAAATGCGGGTAGTGGGAGCCTTTATGACATTAAATATTTGATTGATATGATGTGGAAAAGTACTAGCTCAAATGGTTGAGAGTACTTAATGGTTATGATGAGTGATAACATAACAACTCAATAATGGCCTTGAATAGCAATTACCATTACCATTAAACCCATTTTTCGTTTTGGCTAATTAATCACCATTAAGTCCTAATTAAAAGGCCAATTAGAGGTAAGAAGGAGAATTTCTTTGATTCTACCATTGTACTGCACAATAGGGAGAGATAATCCAGAGTGAGCCATTTTTTATCAAAGAAGGAGCCAAGAACCTTCAAGTTCAGCAAGGAAATCCAAGTTAGGGGAGCTGGACTCCGTGTATTTACTTGAATTATTATTTGTTGCAAGATGTATGCTGATTATATTATCAAGCTTTGCTAATTCTGTTTAATTATCACGTTTCTGGAAAATTTCCAGAAACCGCCTGGCGGGCTACTCGTAGCCACCAGGCGACTCATACTATTTTGGGTTATTTCTGGGTTCCTGAAGAGGAACCGCCTGTCGGTAAGATCTCGACCGCCAGGCGGCGCGTGGCCGATTCACTCAGTTTCTGGGTTTTTGTTGAACTGCCTAGCGGTGATGAACACCTGCCAGGTGACGCGAGCTGTTTTGGTTTGATTTTTGTTTTCTGCCTGTTTTGGGAGGATTCTGATCAGGGATAAATCACGTTCTAATCGTTATGAATGATTAGACATCGTATTTCCTTGGAAATTCGTGGAATTGGGGGTTAAATTGAGATGAAAATCGCATGAAGGTTATCTTAGGGTTGATGAATTGGGGATTTCTATAGTGGCACTAATCTAAATGGAAAATGTGAATGAATGCGGGTATGGGAAGTGTTAGACATGAATCGTAATCCTACAAGATGGAATTGTATCCCATGGAGCCGTGAATTGAATTGAAACCAGAGTTGTTGTGAATGGGTTAGGGTTCGCAGGTGAATGGAGAAAATTCGGGGTTCCTGGAACTGTAGGAACCGCCTGGCGGCACCTTGGCTGACACCAAGCGCCATACCAGAGTTGCAGGTTTGTATGTTTTTGGTGCGAAATGGTGGTTGGGAAACTAATTTGGGTCATGGGTGATGTAATTTTGTGATTGGGAATATTATAGGGATTGGTCTAAATTGAAAACTTATGGTAAATATTAATAAGGTTTAATGTGATGTATTGGAATGGGCATGACTTAAAGAAAGGTGGAATTGTAATGATGGAGGATTAGTAGGTGATACAAAGAAATAATTGTAGTGGATTGGTGAGATAAGAAGTAGGAGTTCATGAATATATGCATGTAAGAGCTTAGATGGATAAATGATATGGTAGTAGTAGTATTCCTAATTGACTGTGATGAGGAGTTCATATCAGTGGTATGAGGCCTAGCATTAACTTAAAGTTAAGGATTATAAGAATAATAATATGATTGAAGTGAGGGCGCTTGACTTAGTAATTGTGATGGAAGTAGCATAATGTGGCACTATTATTGAGTTATGACATGACAATTGGATTGGTTGAGCGACTCAGTGTATAAGGATGCGAGCGACTACACCTGAACCTAAACCAGAACTAGTACTACGCGAGTACTGGTGTGGCGCCTGTCGATAGTAGGGAAATTGCCAGGCGACAACTATGAATACAGAAGGCAATGAGAACGTGTGGCGCTTGGCTGTGAAGGTAGTCCCGCTAGGCGATACTTGTAGAGGCAGGGTGTGCAGAGGCGTTTGGCGCCTGGCGATACGCGTCCCCCGCTAGGCGGCCTGAAAGCCTATTGCGCCTGATGCCTCGTGATTTGCACCAGGCGATGTTGCTGCAGCAGATTTCTGTTGTGCTGCTTTGGTGTGTGTTGTCTACAAGGCTTCTAGGATATCTTAAAGGTCGACTTGCTATTGTTCCTTGAGTTGTGGCTCGGAACGTATCCCTTGAGTTGTAGCTCAGGATAGGGGTTAAGCATGTGATATTCCTTGAGTTGTGGCTCGGAATAACATCTCTTGAGTTGTGGCTCGGGATGGCGGATGGACACAAGGAACTCTTGAGTTGTGGCTCGGGTTGGCGAGTGTTTCTGGTGTGAGTGTGCACGTAGCGGCGTGTATGGATGGGTCTAGTTAGATTGCCCTCCTCAGTAATAACTGACGAGTTAACGCTTAGGTTTTCTGGTTATGTATTTTAATTAGTGTTTTTGCTTCGTTTTGTTTGTGCATGAGGATTGATTATATTTGAGTTGTCGTTGTCAAATAGAATAAAAGGTTCTTGTCCCCTAATTTAAAATTCTTTGTGTGTCGGTTTTCGATGGTGGAGTTTCTGTGTCAACCAACCTTTAATACAATTTTGATTGTAAGTGGTCCCCCATTTAAAGATTGTTAATATTTTTTAAGCTCTGTTTGTGTTTCAATCTTTGAGATGTTTGACCACGGTGGATACTTTGCCACTGATGAATATTTTAAATATATTGGTGAGGAAACGACTAATTGGTCATGTGATCCTGACCGATGGAGTTATTTTGAAATGTTAGGGTCACTTAAGGAAATGGGGTATATTAGTGTTAAGGAGTTGTGGTATTCTATTGACAATAGTGTAATTAATATGGTGAACATGGCTAACCATTATGGCAAAGTTCACTTGTTTGTGGTGCATGGAGTGAATGAAGCAGAAGTTGTGGACAATATAGTAGAAAGCGAAGGTGGTGTCCATAGACTTTTAGGGAGTGCTGATAGTAGTCATGTTGGCGATACAACAATAGTTGAGAAAGAGGGTGAAGTTGTGGACAAAGAGAAATGGGCTAATGATGAAGTTGGAGCTGAACATGTATGTGAATGTGAGGTAGTATTGGGTACAAAGATTGTTTTTAGGGATCCTGTAGTTGAAAGTTTACCATACTATGAAGTTGAAGTTGGAGGTGAGGTTGTGGGTGAAGGTTTAGGACAATGTGAGGTTCAAATTAGAGGTGAGGCTGTGGGTGAAGGTTTAAGACTGTGTGAAGTTCAAGTTGGAGGTGAGGTTGTGGGTGAAGGTTTAACATTTTGAAGTTGAAGTTGAAGTTCGAGGAAAGGTTATGGGTTGTAAGACCCATGGAATTTAATTAATTAAATAAATAAATAATTAATAAATGCGGGTGGAAAGATCATTTATGACATTAATTTCTGATTGGTATGACATGGAAAAGTACTAGCTCAAGTGGTTGAGAGTACTTTATTATGTGAGACGACTTGGGTTCGAATCCTATGAATGCTATTTATGTGTTATTTAATTATTATTGTTTTTAATAATATGATTGATCATGTTTCATATGATATAATATCTGAATTATATTAGTTAGCAAGAAACATGAGTTGGCATGATGGTTTAGCATTGACATGGCATTTGCATGGTTAAAGGTTCAAACCTTGGAAGACCCAAATTAAACTTTATTTTTGCTAAACTAAGTTTTTGGCTTGAATATGAAAGGGTGGAGGAAGCCCCAGTGGAGTGGACAGCCAAGGGTGGCTGGAAAAGCAGCCCATAAGTGATCATGAATAGAAATTTTATGGGCTTTTTAATGATAATTTCGTTTTAGTGTAATTAAGGGTAATTAACACACCATTAATTGAATTTTGAGAGAGAAGGAGAGGGTTAGTGGTTCATTTTCGTTCTACACAATTGGGAGAGTGAAATCAGAGTGTTTTGGTGCTGTGAGAGGGAGCATAGGAGCCAATTGGGGAAACAACTAAAAAGACAATTGTGTGCAAAAGAGGAACCTTGGAAATTCAAGTTTTAAGCAAAAGGATCCAGGTTAGGGGAGTTTCCCATGTTAGATTTTGTATACTTGATTTGAAATCACATGATATATACTGTATTGCATAAATGTCACTTGTACTGTTGCATTTTTCTCGTTTCTGGAAAATTTCCAGGAACCGCCTGGTGGGCTGCTCATAGCCGCTAGGCGGCGCATACATTTTCACAAGTTTTGGGTTCCTGAGGAGGAACTGCTTAGCGACACCGTCCCGGCCGCCAGACGACGCACGTCCTTTACCCCATTCTGGGTTTTTTTTGCATGAAGCGTCTGGCGGGATTGGTTGGGACCGCTAGGCGACGCGGGTCTGAGACTCAATTTGGGCTTTCTTGTGAATTTTGGCGTGAGTTGTTTGGAGGGAAAGCAAGGGGTGGGTCTTAGGAGATGATCTGGTGTAGTAACGTTTTGATTTCAAGTGTATTTGATAGTGAAATTCGATGGAACAGTGACAATGTTTTAGGGTTGAACAATTGGGGTTTTGATGTCGTGACTATTGTTGGTGATTGAAATGCTTTGGAAAATTGCTAATGGATGTGTGTGTAAACTGTGAAGTATTATAATTATAAGGGAGTTCGCGCGAGAAGTAATAGAGATTAATCTGGAATGAAAAATCGGGAAAAGTGGGAGGTTCGCAGGTGTGGAAATTCTGGAAGTTTACCCAAAAGTCTGATGCACCGCTTGGCAATGAGGTGTAGCTCTGTTTCGGAAGTCTTGATATGCAGTGGATATTGGAAATTGATCGGGGTTGGTAGTGTACCATTTTGAGAATGAGGAATGGATGAGGAGTTGTGTGTAAGTGAGAGTAACTGGTATATCATTAAGAAAGCATAACCATATTATATGGGAATTTCGATGACTAGGGTAATGAAGGGCACAACCTGGCGGAAAACAGTTTGAGTGCAGAAAGGATGAATTTCACATGGAATGTAAATGATTAATAAGTACATTGTTTGATGTTCGTGATTTAAGACTTAGCCAAACTAGTGCGTTGTGCATTGAGCACCGGGATTTGGAATAAATACGAGAGTGAATTTAACGTTGAGGCAATGGTGATAGTAAGTATTAGGTAATGTATACATACTGTGTTATGGAGTGAGGAATGAGGTTTTATTAAGACAACCAATTATGTGCATTTGGATAGTTTGCCTTAGATATAAGTAGGAAGTGGATAGTAAGTTAGCCACTGGGAGAACAATTCAAATGAATTGATGAAAGGCAAAGTGAGGTTTGTATGCTAGTTTGAGGAACTAAAATTGTTCAGGTTGCAAAGATACTAGTACAACGTCTGTACTTATACGGCGCCTGGCAGAGGTTTGTAGACCGCCAGGCAAGGGCTACAACGTCAATAAAGTCTAGTGCGAGTTCCGCTTGGCGGTGAACGTGGGTGCGCCAAGTGGTTGCGGCAGAAACAGTGGGGTATTAGCATGGGTGCGCCTGGCGGTGTGAACTTTCCTGCCAGGCGGTGTCTATAATTATTGATAATCTTAAGGCGCTTGGCGCCTGGTGGTGCGTGTCCCCCGCCAGGCGGCCTGGAAGCTGATACCACCTAGCGGTACGTGTCCCCCGCTAGGCGATTTGGCTACTGTAGGTCCTAGTTGTTAGACTTTTTAGGCGTGATCTACAAGCCTTTTGGTGATGCTTCAAAGGTAAGATTGCTGGATTCCTTGAGTTGAGCTTGGAACGTATCTCTTGAGTTGAGCTCGGGATAGGGGTTAAGCACGTAGCATTCCTCGAGTTGAGCTCGGAATGGCATCCCTCGACTCGAGCTCGGGATGGCGGATGAACACGAGGAACCCTTGAGTTGAGCTCAAGTTAGCGAGTGTTGCTGGTGTGAGTGTGCTGGTTGTGGCCAGTACGGATGGGTCCGAATAGATTGCCCTCCTCAGTAAATAGCTGACGAGTTTGGTAGTCTTGGGACAATACGACTTATGTTGTATTTGGGAACTCCACCTGGTGTTACGGTGTGTGATCCGTAGCAATGGTTTCCCGCACGTGCTCTATCGATTGTGGTCGATAGGTTTGGCAGCAAATTACCTTGGAGTAGTCTCTAAGAGAGGTAGAACATGAATGATCTGGTGGTGGCCAGGTGATGAGAATTAAAAGAATGGGAACACTCTGGGATGTTTGTGTGGTTTATATATATATATATATATCTGTTGTATGTGTGTATACAACTT
>Ga0214542_1006598_pt1 | contig 20993 bp, 11 predicted proteins | sample CNSS1metaG_FD_160096 | JGI IMG/M metagenome (GOLD analysis project Ga0214542, IMG submission 160096) | Root nodule microbial communities from cowpea collected in UCLA plant growth center, Los Angeles, California, USA - CNSS1 | ecosystem: Host-associated > Plants > Roots > Nodule | place: USA...
AAAAATAAAGAAATTCTAAAAAAAAATAAAAAAAAAAAAAAAAGAAAAAAAAAAAAAAAAAGGAGCAGAGGAAAAAACACTTCATAAGGGTGTTATTAAGGTTAAAACTGCTCCTACAAATCTGCAGCAGTATCAAAACCTTGCTTCTGCAGTTCTGCCCTAAATCAATGTCATCATGTACACTTCAACAGTAGAAGCTTGCTAGGACTTTTGCAATCAAAAGCAGCCAAAAACTTGCAAATATGCCTTCTGCATAGATGCATTTAATGTTTGTTATTATTCATCTTGATGGATCACTTAACTGATCTTGAGCATCCACACTAAATCATAATAGCACACTACTCCCTGATGCCTGAATTTTTTACATCAACTAAATTCTATTTGTTGAAAAATTTAAACTAAGAAACGAAGTAACTAATCGCAGATGATTTAGTTCAAATGGAACGCCAACTATTTACATTGGCGTCTGCTATTAGAAAGATATCTGACAGGAATCTGTTCTAAACTGGAATGTTGTCTAAGGAATATCCATCAAAGTCTAAATCATGATCAGATGGTCCTACACCTTCCTGCTGCAAGAAAAACAGAAGAAAATGATTAGTTTACAAAGGAAAACTATGTGAAAGGGTATGTGTACAGAAAAGGACCAACCTGTTTCAGAAATGCAGTGACAAGATCCTCCTGACCGTACTGATCAGAGAAGAGGTTATTAATCTGGGAGCTTGGATCAGGAAATGTTTCAGCCTTAACCCTTACTGAATTGTCAACAAGGGTATTGAGGTGTTGACCAACATTTTGGAGATTACTTTGATGTATGGCTTCCCCAGTGGAGGAGAACAGAGGTTTTCCAATTGAAGTGGAATCTCTAGTTTGCACAGACAGTTGTTGCATGCAGGGAAAACCCTGATGGACTAAAACTGATGGTGAGACATCAATGTTACCTTGTAAAGGATTTGCATGCTGAGAAGAATCATATGTCATTCCCGTGTTTGTTAAGTCCCAATCATGGGACTTCTGATGGTGGAGTTCATTAAACATGTCATAGCTTGACACAAATCCACCAGGTCCTTTAATTCCTGAGGTACCTTCTTCATGAAACATGGATTTAGTTGGTATAATACTAGTTATACCCGGAGTGCTTCTAAGAGGAAAATTACCGAAAGACATTTCATTGGTTTGGTTGATGGGAAAACTCAACAATGAAGAGTTTTGTGGAACTGTACTATAAGCAGTGGTTATGTTGCTGGAGCCAGTAATTCTATTTCCCAAAACATCATTTGGTACTGTAGGCTGAACCAAAGATGATGGAAACCTGGTTGCATGAGAATCAGCATTTTCACTTAGAATCTGACCTCTTGGTTGAGACTGAGCCATCTGCATCAACAAGGGGTTGTTCTGTGCAGCAGGAGCGTTGACTCGCATGTTCAAGTTACCAAGGGTTTGGGTAGATTGGTGCAAATTTACAAGCTGTTTTGGCTCCATGTTGGTAGGAATGCCATGAAGCAAGTTTATTGGTTTACTGTTGCTTAAATGATGCAGTGACCCTTCTGCAAATCTTAGTCTTGGGCTCTCAAAACTGAAAAGGTTTTTCTGATCAGATAGAGGCATAGACACACCTGCTTTAGCAGTTGTTCTGCCAAGTGCCGCTGCTTGAAGCTTGGCTAGACTTTGTGCTGGAAGCTGAGCAGCAACTGAAAGAGTTTGAAGATCAATTCCACTGATTGAGGTTGCCCCAAATGGTGCTTCTTGTGAGCTCATGAAGGAGTTGCTCATGTTACCCTGCTGCTGTGAAACTCCACTCAGTCTTCGAAGATACAAACGGTATTTCTGTACCAAAAAACAGGTAGAAAAAACATCAATTCCTAGATTTCTCCCAAAAGTATATGTTTTATGAAGCATAATAGTATCAAACCTGGAGGTGGCTAGCAACATTTTCTCTAGTGAGACCAGGAACATTCATCAACTCCAGAATCTTCTTAGGAACTGCTTCTGTATATGAATGAACAACAAATTTAAAACATCAGATGAGGCATTTATGTTTGTTGAATATGGTCAAAACATGATATATAGTTAGAAAACTGATTTGGCTAGAAGGGGTCATGCCAAAATATTGCAATCTGACATGGAAGATGCAAGTAGTAAAAATGTGTGGATTTGATGCTTTCAGGATTCTTAACCAGTTCAAGATTAGACAGAAAGAATCCAAAGATCAAAAGTAGTGGGAGGCATTGTTTGTTGTGTCAGATAAGACAGCATGGAAAAGCAACAGAACATTTTTTTTGCAAGGAGGTGATTGAGGAACACATACTATCAATTCCAAGTTGATTCACAGCAGCCATAAACTGCTGATGAAGCTCAACAGACCAAACAACTCGTGGCTTCTTCAACGTGGAGGAATCATCTCTCTCATCTCCTTCATCCTCCTCATCCCTCCTCTTCTTTGAGCCTTTTCCTTCATTCACTGAAGATGAAAAATCCCCATCGTCACACCCTTTTAGAACACGATCTCCTTCTTCCACACTACCCGATTGCTCTGCATCTTTCAACCCGTTCTTTCTCTTCCGAATCACATGCTGCCATATGTTCTTCAGAGCCTCGATTCTCACAGGTTTAATCAGATAATCACAGGCACCATGTGTCACCCCTTTCATCACAACACTTTTTCCATCATCAGCAGACATCACTGTAAAAATCATTCACACAAAGTTTGTTACTGCATTATATCAATGCAGTGTCTCTCAATAGCCATAAACCAATCAAAACGACGCTTACTAATAACCGGAAGGTCCATCTCCAACCCAATATGCTCCAGAAGCTTGAATCCATCCATGTCTGGCATATGCACATCGCTCAAAACAATGTCAAACCCGTTTTTGTTCTCTCTCAGAAGCGACAATGCAACCTCAGCTCGCTTGCATTTCGTCACTGAACCCAACAAGAAACCGAATCAAATCGCAAAATCTCAAATTTCACAAATCAAAATTCAAAAAAGGGAAGTAAAAAAAAGAGGCCCGACTCCAACTTTACTTCAGAACCAATTCCAAAGGTTTGAAAAAACAATTAACAAACAAATCTGTCAGCACGAGATGAAAACAAACACCATCAATCACTTCATGCCATGCTATTTAACCATGCCAAAAAAAAGCATCAACTTGAAAAGAAAGGCTGCAGCAAAATCCAAAATCACAGTAAATACCGTATCAAACGACATGTTTGGAGCAAAAACTCCATAACAAGACACAGTTGGAGTTGATTGACAAGTACAAGTACTATCCACGACCACATAAACATTGAAGAAAAAAAAGGCAAATTGCATTTCTTTTCTGTACCCAAAAGGAAGAAAGTGATTAAGCACCTTCATAGAGACAAGCACGCAGCATCCTCTCAAGTATCCTGAGGCAAGTGGGATCATCGTCCACCACCATCACCCTGAGACCCGCCGGAAACTGGTCGGAGACGGCGTCTCCGGTTTTCATGGGAGAACTTGAAGTTGATCCCTTGCCGCTGCTGAGATTCATGTTTGTGAAGATCCAAAACAGTTGACAGCAACAAACACAGACTCAAACAGGTTCACATGGTTGAAACTGGCATCATCATGAGAGTGTTAAATATAATAACACAAGAGTGAGTTGTTTAAGAGTTCAGGCGAAGAAACAGAGAAAAGGGTAATGGAATTTCTTTTGGCTGCAGATAATATAGCATATAAATAATGGAAATGATTGAGGCTCTGATTCTGAAAGATTTTTCTTTTTTTTTTCTCTGTTTCAAACCGATGCTCAGTTTCTGGCATATTTTATTACTTTCCATAAAATAATGTTGTCAAAATAATAATAATAATAATATTATTAAAACGTTGGTGTCTGTGTAATTATTTTGACATTTTGCAAAGTTAATATTATCATATTTTAAGGTTGCTCCTGAAAGAGTGGATCCAGCTCATTGGTTAGATTGGATTAACTAACCCTCCACCTCGGATCTCAAAACCACTTCCAACTCTGTCACAAAGTCACAACATTTCTAAAGGGGCAGTTGTAAACTCTGCTCCTCTTGTCTCACTTTCCTTTTTCTTTGTTTTAAAGGTTATTTAATTAAATTTATTTTTATCTTTTAACTTTTACTAAATTAGAATTAGTTTATTTTGAAATTTTAAACTAATTTAATACTTCATATTTCAAAATATATAAATTTATTCTTTTTAATCAAATTTTGTAAGGTTTATTTGATATTGTAAGCATATTTCATAATAGAATTTGACTTAACATTAAAGTAACAATGTGTCAAACAGTATATACAACTCAAATACAATTCTGAAATGTGTACCCAACATCAAATAAACCTAACAAAATTTGATTAAAATGATCAAACTCACGTATTTCAAAAGATAAAGACTAAATTGGTTAAAAGTTTCAAAATGGATTAATTTCAAAATTCACTGAAAGTTAAGAGACCAAAAACATATTTAACTCTTTAACTAATATCTAAAAGGAAGTGAAAAATGTTATTGATTGTTTTTAAATTTATAACTTTTAAATTTACGGTAACCAGGTTTTAATTTACATGTATAGTGAATACTTTAAAGTATGATATAAATTGAATATTAACAATTTCTATTATCTAAAACAATTTTTGGAATGGAAATTTTAGAAGGTTATCGAAAGAGATAATTGGTTAAGAATATAATTATACCTATACGCATGTATATAGGTTTTCACATTATTTTTTTAAATGTATTACTATAGTTTAAAAAATATTTATTATTATAAATACAATTATTTATATGTGTGTTTATTTATATACACACATACGTGCACACATGCACACATGGGCAAACAATTGTTCACATATACAAGTGTGTTAATGTTATTGTACACATTAATCTCTTCTTTTTTTTGGGTTATTATTTATGATCTTACCCACTAAACATGTAATTTACTTAGCTATAAATTGTTTTATAGAGAGAGAGTTTATTGTCATCCCTAAATTACAAACCAGAAGTTTAGAAACATGTTCCAATTCCTCTATTTTTCTTCCAATGTTTTCCCTCGAGGTAATTTCTTTTTTCAGTTTTTTCTCAAGGTAATATTTCCAAACTTTTACATTCGAATAATATTTTTGAAGTTTCCACGTCTATCTTACCGTTTAACATATTTTCTTATCTTAGTTAATCGGTTAATGAAAAGTAAATAAATTATTGACTTAATTACGTTGTAAGTCATGATAAATTTGAAAACATTTAAATGAGTTACATATGATTTTTTGTGATTTATTAAATATTTAATAAATTTAATTTTTTTCAATTTAATCTCGTTTTTAACCTTTCTTATTATTTGAATAATGTGATTTAAGTACAGGTGTGATGTACAGTAAACATTTGTTTAAGTTTGTATTTTTATTTTGAGAGTTTGTTGCGGATTTAACTAGGATCTTAACTTATGAAATTTTCAAAGTCATATTGTAATATGGAATATTATGGATTATATAATTAGAGTATGGAATATTATGAGTGTTACTTATTGTAATAATATGAGAGGTATTAGATATATAATAAATATAAAAAATATGTTACAAAAGAAACTTGTTATTTCATTTTATTCATATACTTTATATATATATATATATATATATATATATATATATATATATATATATATATATATATATATATATATATATATAAAGTCACAAAATTATTAATCCTATAATTTTTTCTTTTCAAATACGAATTTAGACGGAATGCAGACTTAAATGAGTACGAAGTTAAGTGAATGTGTACTGTAATTATTATCTTCTCATGTCATTGATCGGTGTGATATGTTGTCATTTTATTATTTAATTATTTTTAAAATCGATAATTTTATATTTTTATAAATTTATAATTTTAATATTTTAATTCAAAATTGTATAATTATAATTATGATTTTATGAAATATAAAATTGTTATATATTTTCATTTTTTTATTCAAATCATAAAATCATAATTTTATGATTATAAAAGTATAAAATTATAAATTATAAATTATAAAGTTTTAAAATAATAAAATAACATATAATAACTTATAACAAAATAATAATTTCATCAACCACTTAGTACTCAAGGCACCTAGTTATTAAAAAAAAAAAAGCGAGGATTCATTTGAAAAAGAAAAATTATTGAGTACTCGATCCATAAAAAATTTAAAAAGAACTCAATTCAAAATTCTTAAATTTAGCATAAACTTAACACATAATTAAACATAACAATTGTAAATAAATATTTTGTCAATGGTCGAAAATAATCCATTATATATTCATAAAATTCATATTCAACGTATAGTTTTAATTATATGAATAGTCAATTTTTGTTAGGGATAATTAAAAAATATTGGTATAATGAAAATTTCATTCAAGTAGGCATTGTTATATTAAATTATTCAATTTCAATCAACATATCATTATCATTATTGTTCATAACAAGATGTAAATTCATCATTATTAATGCAGAAGATTTGACGTCCATTAAAGATAAAAGTCAAATTATAATACATAAAAACAAACAATATTATCGGTTGAGTTTAAGAATGTTGCCAATAATTATTTCATGACATTTTCGTCACATTTCATCTTTTTCTTTTTCAATATTAGCACAAGTGCTAGAATTTGATTAATTTTTTTTAAAAAAAGTTGATACCTAAAATAGTTTTTGAGAAATCAAAAATCTCTTAAAATATATAAATGTTCTAATTAACATTAATGTGAGTCTCATTAAACATAATATAAACTAAATTGACTACTATAACAATAAAATATATTTTCATCTTATTTACCATTTGCTATACAATTTTTATTTTATATAATACATTTTTAATGTTGGTAACAAAAATTATTATTATTATATCTATAAATAGAACCTTTATCACAACCACTTGAAACACAAATCATATATTATTCATTTATTTATGAGAAATAAAAAAAAAACTAATATAATAACTTTGATTTTTCTTTAGCAACTTATTATTTTGTTCTAAAAATAATTTAATTATAAAATCAGTAATATAATATAGAATCTAGATAATAAATAAGCTTATGATCATTCTAAACGAAATAACAATAATAAATATTCCAAAGAAATTTGAAAATTGAATCACACCTAATACTGACCAAAATGTTAATTAGAAAACGTGACTTCTTCATATTTTTTAATTCATATAAATTATACATTTGAGATATAGATAGATAAGAGAACAAGAGTAAATATAATAAAATATTTTTCTTGTATATTCTTTACGGGAAAAGTGTTATATTTATAAATGACAAATATAACTTTAAATGATATAACTAAAAAATTATTAATATAATAATTATCACATTGCTAGAATTCTTTGAAACATTTAATGGGATTATTCAAAACCGTTAATAGTTTGTCAATATTCAAAACAATTTTATATACATTCTCAAAAATAAATAAAAAGCTCTGATATAGTAGCTTAAACAAATACTAACAAATTTCTTGTCATTATTTCACTATATCTGTTATCATTATTTAGCCATTGACATAGCCATGTTATTATTGTCGCTTCTCATAATACAGTTACACAGAAGACAGAGACGTAATCTTAAGTTATTTCACAAAATAGAAAGCATCAAATTTTGAAACTGAAAAAATAAAAATAATCTCTAAAAACTTCCGACAATCAAAATCACTCTAAAATATACGCACGAACTTAGTTACTCCCTCCCTCCATTTTCTTTCGTACAATATTTTCTAAAGACTTGTTTATTTTTATTTAACTATCATCCATAAAATTCAAGACAATATTAACTAGTTTACATACATGTATTCAGTATAATATAAGCATAAAAATGGTAACTAAAAATTTGATTAAATATGTTTTTTGTTCTCAATTTACAGAAAAATTTGAAATTAGTCCCTCAACGAAACTTTTGTCCAATTTAGTCTTCAAACTTCAGAACTGCGTGAATTTAGTCATTTAAAATAAATATTGTTAAGTTTATTTAAAATTTCAAACACATATCATGATAGCATTTGAGATATTTACACCGTTTGATACGTTTTTTCTTCAATATTATCTAAGAAACTATCATGAAAGGTATTTGAAACGTCAACTAAACTTAACAAATTTGGTTAAAAGGACCAAATCCACGCAATTTTGAAGTTGAAGGATTAAATTATACCAAAGTTTCGAAGATGGACTAATTTTAATTTTCACTAAAAGTTAAAGAACCAAAAACGTATTTAACCCATCAAAATTTTATAAATATTTCATTAAAGTAAAAAATAATAATAAATTCATTATTTTTTTCTAAAAGCCTTAATCAACATCTCAAAAGAAATAAAATGTTTTTTTTTATTTGGGCATTGGTCACACCTTTTTTTTTTCTAAAGAGGTACACATTTAGTGAAAAAGAAAATACCTTTTATATATTTGGCAAAGTATGCTCAATTGCAAGTGGCGCACATGTCCCTCGTGAGAGTTCAATAATTTTGTATTTATATATATATATATATATATATATATATATATATATATATATATATATATATATATGTATATGGCAACTTGACAGTACAAACATTATGTTGATACTGTGTCACCCCACCCATGTGTGATGGATTACACAAATTGATTCACATCTCATACAATTCACAATGTACATAAACTCCATCTCCATACTCATTTGTTTTTTTCCCAGGTTATGTGTTTTTGTTTCTTAAGTGTCTCCTCCAAATGGATATGTATGTTTTTACAAACAAGAAAAAAAGGTTTGATTTAAAACAAAGTAAAGCATGAAGAAAGTAAAATATAAGGTATAATTCAGAAGTACCTTAAAGTGCACATTTTCTGAAGACAAATGAAAATTGACATGCATTGTACTCTTTGGTCTCAGTGTTCCACCTGTTTGGAGCAATACTTATCTTCTTTTAGGTTTTCAACATCCTTTTGTCTTTTTATCATTAATAATATGATTGCTATAAGAAGAAAAAAAAACATTAGGGTACAATTAAAGCAAATAAAGGCAAGTGAGTCAAAATAATTTAATGAAACGGTGTCATGCAAGGAAACTATAAATGCCACGTACAATGAACATCTTTGCTCATAAAATAGTTGTAGCCAATTTTGTGTAAGCAAGAAGAAAAAGAACATGACAACTTGGTCTCTCATCTTTGACAACATTGGTTTGGGCCCATAATCATGGCAATCACCCGAGTGGACTTTAAACAAAAGCCCACCATAAACATGGATAATGATAACCCTACCTGTTTTGTTATCCAATATATATAAACTCAAAAATTGAAGGATTTTATGAGAAAGACATAGAACTTTTACTATAAAATTTGTTTGTAGAAAGACTTCAGACGATGTGAATTTTATTTCATAAGTATTGTTTTCTTAAAACTCTTTATAATCTTTTTTTTTTCTTTTTTTACTTTATTTTAAACTTGGATATTTTTTTGTTTGGAGATCAAAACATGTCATATGACTCTTGAGGTTGAGGTTTACATTCTTCACCAATCATAATCTTCAATAGGATAAGTTCATAATTTTTTTAGTCTTTTGTTAAATGTGTTGTAGGTGGGGTGTTTTGAGCTTGTATGTGGCGTTTAAGGGTCCAAGATAAATTTTTGTTCAGTTATAATTGTTAAAGTGTGTTCTGATTGTGGATAAGAGTTTTTTATGCACAAATAACCTGAGTGAGGTAGAATATATGGAAATGTGAGAGTTGAGTATGTGTAAAACATATTTTTGGAGTAAGCGAGCATTATATATATAGACAAGGGAAACTATATTTAGTTTAAATTACCTAAATATAGAATTGGAGATGATAAAAATATTCATGTTCGCAAGTATCTGCTGTGGATAGTTAATACCCACGGATATTTATTATGCACATGTAATAGATAACGAATATTTTAACACTCATTCATAGATCGGTCGGACCCGGGTATACACTAACTGTACTCATGGACATTCGTTACCCCGCAACAAAATTTAAACTAAGATTTAATATTATTTTATTAAGTTAAAATCAATTAAAATTAAAATTTAACATATGTTTTATTAAAATAATTTTAATTTTAATTTAATTTATATTTAATTGATTTTTTTTTGTAATTTTATTTTTTAAAAATTAGAAAATATATTTTTTAAACTTCTACGGATATTCACAAGTACTCAAATATTTCTAAATATCCACGAATATTTTTTAAGCAGGTATCCAACATTTAACGAGTGAATTTTTTTGTTGCAGGTCGATTTGTGAGTAAGTATTATATGTGTCCGATTTGATCCATTGTAATTTCTGTGTAAGATCTACTTCATTGATTAAATGACTACAATTTTTTTTCAAATGATTTTAATAAGTTGAGACCATTTTTTGATATATTTTTTCATTCAACTTTGATAGATTGAACAAACACTATCAAATTCTCCTACATTGTGAGACTTGTCGTCATTTTCCATTTTAGTTAATAAGAATAATGAGAGTAACTCATTGTTTTACATTAATCATGACATCATTTTTGTATTAGTCGCACAAACTCCAATTTTTAAACATGTAAATATAAATAAATAAAACCACAAGACAATATTACAATTATGACATCTAGTTAATAAAAAAATTTAACTATGGGGTACTCAATAGAAAATATAAAAAATTATTTTAAAAACTTCACATACTAAAGATAATTAAAATATTTAAGTTTATACAAAATTTGAAACTTAATTAAGTAAATTATTTATTGATTCTTTATAAGTAATTTATAACATATTATAATTGATGAATATAGTAAATATAAAATACAATAATAAAAACTTTTTAAATAAAAAAAGAATATTTAGGCCTCGTTAATTGGAGTATATAGTAATTGGGAATATATAGTAATTTAACTTTTAGGGAGGACATAGTAATTTAACATTTAGGGTTTTGATTGACAACATAGGTATATATCGTAAAGAAAAAAGCTACAGGGGCGCACACGCATCATCCTCTGGAGCAACACTGATGATGTAAGACGATCGATCCGATGTATTAAGTTTTCTTAGATCATTTAATCTTATTTAATACAAGTTTGTTATTTGTTATCTGTTATTTTGATTCAATACTATATTCAAACTACTGCGTTCTTCGATCTCTTCATTTGAATGCTATTTGGTATATGTTTTTGCGTCGTGTATTATTCTTTCGTTTATTAGATCCAAGTTATTTCGTTTCTGATCTAAGTTATACTAGTCCTTTTTTGTTTATAGGTGTAAGTTGTTTTGTTTCTTGTCAAAGCAGTACACAGAACATACACAAGCAAATGAAATTTTAACTTTTACATGGTTTAGAATAGAGTAGTGGTGGAGAGGCTAAGTAGAGCTTTTACCAATGGAGAGGGATGATAATTATGAAAGCCTTCTGTTTGGTATGCAGTTATATAATACTTTTTAGGGACACAATATATTATTTTTAGTGATCTAGGTGAAGAAGTACGCGAATTTGTAGACTTAGCTCACTGAGATAATAGAAATGGATTATAAGAAATTGGATGCAGAATCCAAATAGATATTGGAGGAGATTATAAGATATTTATTTTACATAGAGTATTGCTATCTAGGTGAATGAACACATGTTTAAATAATATGTTGTGATTGTTCTTATAATGTTATGGTTCTTGCTTGGTTTGATTGATTGATCAATGATCACGGAAGCTTTGCAAGCATAGAATGTGGATGTTATGGAACATGGCATCTGTAGTTGACAACTCAGAGTGTTTTTGAAACCAGAATTTCTGAGAAGCCTATATTTTTCAATCTAACAAGGAACTATACGAGCATTAACCAAAGCACCTCCAACCACCATCTTGCTAACCCATGCAGCCCTCTCTCCAAAACCTATCGATCTTCATCAATTCTTCCTGTTGCTTGGTGTGGGCTTGACATATAGTGTAGAGCTTTTGTATTTCGTCTACCCCCCAATGAAGCTTCACAACTTCTCTACTCTGGTGCTTAAGTATTGCATACGGTATTCTTCACTAAGTTATAACATATGCTCGCTACACAACAGACTGCACCCCTACCCACTTGACATATTCAGCTAATTAGAAAATATACATCGATACAAACTTCATGGCTCTTGTTCTGCTGTATAATACAATAACTATGCGAGAGCTTTTAAATTATTACAATAATATACCAGTTAAACTGTAAAACCAAAAAACATGGTTTTGGGTTGTAATTGGTTCAGTCTTAAATTTTTTGTTAGTGATCTCATTGGCATGTATATGTCCGTCTTTATTTGAAGTTGTTTAATAATGTCTCGGAATTTACCAAAATTTTATTACTTCTATTATTTGAACCCAAAGTGAGGGCAAAAGTTCCTCAAGCTGGAGCATGGTCCTGCGATATTAATGTTAGGTCCAAATGTTAGGTCCACAGTTGTTGGAAAATGTTGCAAAGGAAACTTTGGCATGTCAAGTCTTGCATTCAAATGATTTTCAATACAAGTTGATTTTATCCGGTGGTAAAGAATCATACTATGAACAATTTAGCAAGACATCATATTCTTCCCCTCATGACACCTGGAACTGAGAGTACTATTACAAGTACTAGAATTAAGATGCCAAATATAGGGAGTGAAGGATTGGATTTGTCTGTTCATCGTTTTATCAACAGTCAACAGAAACTCAAGAATGATTCATTTCAGTAGTTACTTCAAAACCCCTGTGAGCCCCGAACATATTATTCCAAATCCTGTCATCCATAAAATGACTACTGAGATGGAGAAGATGACAAGGATTCTAAGGTGTTTTCTTTCATTACCATATAAATGTTAATATCTATGTTACATATGATTATAATGGAAAAGTGTGATTTGCGACATCCACTTTGCCATTGAAACGTGAGACAATGATAGATTAGAATGGAATGACTTTCAAATTGTTTGTTATCACAAAGTGCAAGAAGACGAGATATAAGGTGAGGATTTGGTTAAGCTAATTTTTTATAAACCTAGGATGTTCTTTTATACATAGAGATAATATTTCAAGGTAATAACTTGGAACTCTAGTATTTAGGGAAATATACACAACTATGTTACTTACTATTCTTGAAGTCTCACATTGGACTTGTCCCTTCCTAGTATGAGTATTGTACAACAGTATTCGTTTCTAGAGAGTGAATACCTTAGAAGTGTCTAAGGTATGGATGAAAAGAAAGATGTCTTAGTGGTTTTTTCTTGGTCTCCACCTCACCTCACCTTGAAGTTCAATTCTTAAATTGTGTCGGACTATACTATAACAATAACGCCTATCTTGTAATGATGAAGAAATATCAAGATAAAATGTGGTAAGAGTTAGGAAGAAACTCTAGTTAGTTATTGAGATATTAGCTTAATATAACTTATATTGATTTATAGGAAAAAGGAATGATCATTTCCAGTAATCATATATTCCCAGTGTTGCTGTTTTTATTATGTATAGATGGATGTGTGGAGGCTTCCCTTTGATAGCTTATTGTGATGCACCAGAACCATGGCAACTAGGATTTCAAGATGCAGCAACACCTATAATGGAAGGAATAATGGCCTTGCATCACGATGTCTTTTTCTTCCTTATTTAGATTTTGGTGTTTGTATTATGAGTCTTGGCTCGTGCTTAATGGTGTTTCAGGTCTAAAATTTGTCCAATCCTACGAATGATTTTTCATGGAACTTGAAATATGTAAAGGGTGTGCTGTTTAAAACTTCTGATACTTGTCATATACTGGGACCCCCTTCCCTCTGGTCCCTTCTATTGTTATTCATCCATGTTTGGTACTACAATTTTCCATTTGGTTATCCTCTTCGTATCGATCGTTAATCTCAGCGCTAGCATATGAAGGATATGGCATCTAAACTTTCCTGTATCTGAGTGTTTATAGTAAGCCAATTTCTTATATTTGCGGGCATATCAAGTTAATTACTGTATATTATGCTAATATCTTCATCTGCTTGTCTCGTAGGTTTAAACATCTGAAATCCAATTGGGCTGTTAGTAGTACTGATAAAAATGTCGGAGGGAACCAGTTTGGTGCTGGAATCATCTGAAAATGGTACGGATTTGTCTCAGGAAGACATTGACACCATCGAGGAAACAGCAGAGGAAACAATTTTGTCAAGACAAACTTCTGTCAACCTTGTTCCTTTTATTGGTCAAAGATTTGTATCTCAAGAAGCAGCTTATGAATTTTATTGCAGTTTTGCTAAACAGTGTGGCTTTTCAATTAGACGACACCGAACTCGAGGGAAAGATGGGGTTGGAAGGGGAGTTACAAGGAGGGATTTCACTTGCCATCGTGGTGGTTATCCCCAGATTAAACCTTCTGATGACGGAAAGGTGCAAAGGAACCGCAAATCATCTCGCTGTGGTTGCCAAGCATACATGCGTATTGTGAAAAGGGCAGATTTTGATGTCCCTGAATGGCGTGTTACTGGTTTTAGGAACACACACAATCATGAGCTATTAAAATCCAATGAGGTGCGCCTTCTTCCAGCTTATTGTCCGATATCTCCTGATGACAAGAGTCGAATATGCATGTTTGCTAAAGCTGGAATGTCAGTAAGGCAGATGTTAAGACTGATGGAGCTGGAGAAAGGTGTCAAACTTGGCTGTCTTCCTTTTACAGAGATAGATGTAAGAAACTTGCTGCAGTCTTTCAGAATTGTGGACAGAGATAATGATGCCATTGATTTGATTGCTATGTGCAAGAGGTTAAAGGATGAAAACCACAACTTCAAATATGAATTCAAAATAGATAGTAATAACAGGCTTGAACATATTGCATGGTCCTACAGTTCATCCATTCAATCATATGAGGCATTTGGCGATGCTGTAGTTTTCGATACCACCTACCGAGTAGATGCTTATGACATGTTGTTGGGATGTTGGCTTGGTGTGGACAATCATGGCATGCCTTGTTTCTTTAGTTGCGCACTTCTACGGGATGAAAACATACAATCTTTCTCATGGGCTCTCAAGGCAAGAACCTTGTGATACTCTAACTTAATAATCTTGCGTGCCATTTCCCAATTGCCTGCTCTCCAGTGTAGGTTTGAGTTACTGTGCCAGAACCTACAATATGTTAGCTTTTGATAATGCTTTTGCAAAATAAAATGTGAGCAAATTAACTGTATAAATATAAATTAGTAAGAGTATCTAATGAATAGTATTGTTTGGTTAGCATGTGGCACAAGTTAAAAATTAAACATAGCATTAATTATTGTCATTGAGTTACCCTAATTACTTGAAGAATAAAGAATCAAGTGCTGCTTGTATTTTCAAGGTAAGAACCTTAGCATGTGCCCTATTAACTCCTATAAACAAAACCCTTAATGTCAAAGCAGCAAAATATTGTACATAGTTTTTCTTTTCAACGTTTGATTCTTTGAAAGGAATATTTTTTTTTCTTGATTGTAGAATAACGAGGACAATCCATTTCCTGATAGTTTTGTTGAATTTTTTATGCTGCAAATTTCCTTTACATGATGTTTGAGATTTGTTTCGGGAGTTTGTGTTTTTAACCTAATCATCGCCACACAGGCTTTCTTGGGGTTCATGAAAGGAAAGGCTCCTCAAACAATATTGACGGATCACAACACTTGGCTGAAAGAAGCTATTGCAGTTGAATTGCCTGAAACCAAACATGCTTTTTGTATATGGCATATACTTTCTAAGTTCTCTGATTGGTTTTCTTTACTTCTTGAATCACAATATGATGAGTGGAAAGCTGAGTTCCACCGGCTCTACAATTTGGAACTGGTGGAAGATTTTGAAGAAGGCTGGCGGCAAATGGTTGACAAGTATGGACTCCACACAAATAAACATATCATTAGCCTATATTCATTGAGGACATTTTGGGCTTTACCATTCTTGAGGCGCTACTTCTTTGCAGGATTAACCAGTACATCTCAGTCTGAGTCCATTAATGCTTTCATCCAACGTTTCTTGAGTGCCCAATCTCAACTAGACCGTTTTGTGGAGCAAGTATGTGATATATAATTCGTCTTTAGTTGAATTTCTTGATATGCTATGCCATTTTTAAATATCACTTTCTGCAGGTGGCTGATATTGTTGATTTTAATGACCGAGCCGGAGCGAAGCAAAAGATGCAAAGGAAACTGCAAAAAGCGTGCCTCAAAACTGGTTCGCCTATTGAATCCCATGCTGCCACTGTACTCACTCCTTATGCCTTGAATAAACTTCAGGAAGAGCTAGTTTTGGCGCCACAATATGCATCCTTCCTGGTTGATGAAGGTTGTTTCCAGGTCAGACACCATTCTCAGACAGATGGAGGGTGCAAAGTATTTTGGGTTCCTTGTCAAGAGCACATAAGCTGCAGCTGTCATCTGTTTGAGTTTTCAGGCATCTTATGTAGACATGTGCTACGTGTCATGTCAACTAATAACTGTTTTCACGTCCCTGATCAATATTTACCAGGTCGATGGCGAGGCACCGGTTCATCTTCTGTTAACCACTTCCGGGGTACCACTAGTAGGGATCAGCCCGAAAGGATGCAACTTTTGGAATCCATGGTTTCAACATTTTTTGTGGAATCCATTGAAACTGAGGAACGTCTGGATGTTGCTTGCGAGCAAATTTCCATGGTGCTATCACGCATCAAAACTCTTCCTAGGTCTCCACATGGGGTGAATGACATTGCATTTGGTTATCCATCAGATTCACTGATCCTCCCAGAGGTAGAAGATGCTAATGGAATGATTCACAGCTTTACAATCGCAAATCCCCATGATTCTATCACTACAGGAAAACTGAAGGAAAGAAGGGCCAGAGATGGAGTCGATCTCACAAGGAAGCGAAGACAGTTTCCTGCACCATTGTGTGCTCAATATGGACATGATCCATCTGATTGCTCAATAATGGCGACTGACAATATGAGTGGAGATGCATTAGGGTACTTGTAAAGTGGGTGGAAGTAGTATTGTTGTACAAAGTAAATGCATTTTTTTGGGGGGTACATAGATGCATTTTTTTTTTTTTTATTTCGGATGCATGTAATGAGCATTTGTTATATTTTGCTGCACCCCAGTGGTACAAATGTTCCTCCCTCTTTTTACATGAACAAATGTTTCGGTGCTTCTTGCACCATTGTATGGGCATGAGAATTTAGATTTGCTTAAATACATAAATCTTTTTGCTTCTACTTCTGTCTTCAAACATGACGTTTGTGGTTGTGTAGGTGTCACTTTGTCCATTAACAGTTGTAGTTAACACTAAACTGCTTTTAATCTCAATGAAGGAGTAATTCTCCTATTTTATGTATTAGATTCACTTTCATCTTTTCTCATTTTTTATACATGGTTCAAGATCATATCATCGGGATTCATTCACTTCAGACAACATTTTTTTTAGTTTTTTTCTTCTCATTTTTTATAAAACTAGTTTTTAAGAAATGACAATCAACAAATTGAGTTGTAAATGTTTTTTTTTTTTGATGGTTGGATATACTTTATTATTCATAAAATTTCATATCCAACATATATTTATATGATATTGAGAGGTGAATATAATTTTGGGTTTCTTTTTCAATTTTTATTATGATTTTAATTATGTGATTGACATGTGAAGATAAAAGACCATAATTGTGGTGAATTTGTATGTGAAAAAAAATAATTATGTAATTTGGGAGCTAAAGGTTGCACCGGTGATAATTCCTTACTAGTTGGTATTAAATATTACATAATGAGAATTAATGTAAAATTTGAACATATAAATTTTGATTTTTTTTTTAAATTAATATTATAACTCACCACCCACTTTTTTTTTTATTGTACCTCATTATCCTTTTTCAAACTAAAAATTAGAATAATTTCATATCCTTTCATTTTCTTATTAGTTCCCAATCATCTCTATTCATAATAATATTTTTTTTTAGGACAATTGGAACATATATAACACACAGGAATATTTTAGAAAATATTAGGTTACTTAACCCAAAACTCAACTTGAAGAGAGAGTATTTATTATATTTTGTTTTTGGCTGGATGTAAATCCAAACAATCATTTCTAAATTATTTTATTGAATATTCAACTTCAAGGCTAATAAATATGTTATACTGTAATATTTTGACAACTAAATTTAATAATTTTTTTAGATAACATCTTTTAAATATTTTTAAAATATAGAAAAAATAAAAGTTACTTAAAAGATATCATCAAATAAGAAAAAAATATTAAAATTTAGTTGTTAAAAAATAATTTTCTTTAAAAACTTAAAATATAAATTTACCAACTATGTTTTAAGATATCACCATCACATTTCATTCTCAATATTCTCCATCACTAATAGGGTAAATAATTTTCAATTTTGATTGAAAGAAAAAATGACCAAAATGATTGTGATTATCATCAATATACGATCATAATTAGAATTACAATATTAATGAGCTAAATATGCTTTTATCTTTCTTCAGTTATTCTTAATAAAGTTCAACTAGATGTTTTCGTGCAATACAAATACAAGTTCAATTTCATTTTGTTTGATATTTTCTACATCTTCTCATTTTTTATGTTATTTTTCAAGTTTTGGCGAGAAAAGTTATTTTCATATCTTCATTCAAACTCATATTTACAAAGGACCTTAACCACAATCACTGCCATAAAAATTATTTGATTACATTCAATGAACCAAAACTAATAGAATAAATCAAGGATTTTTCATCAACACTCATTATTTTGTTTTAGCAAGATTTCATAACATTGTAAAACTAATAATATAATATAAAATATAAATAATAAAGAAATTTAAAGTTAAATAATAATAATAATAATAATAATAATAATAAGACATTAAAGAGATCTTGAACTTTTGAATTAGAAAACAATTCATATAAAACTATACTCTTGCGAGATAGATATATAAGAGAAAGATAGATATTTTAAAATAACTTTCTTCGTATTTTCATACGAGAGAACAATCTTATATTTATAAAAACAAATACTACTTTTAATAATATAATTCAAACATGATAAATACAAGAAAATTATTAAATAAAAATTAAATTAAAAAATAATAATAATTATTATATAAATTAAATTATATATTATTTTTTAAGTGAAAATTTATTAATATTTAGAATAGTCTCTATTACTATAATAAGAATTATAATTAATTTATAAATTAGAATTTAAATTATCTCTTTCACTGATTACAAAAGTTTTAACTGCATGTTATTTCCTAAAAGTGATACAATTACACAAGCGACACAGTTTTAAATTCATTTCACAAAAATAAAAATTACAAACATTTTTAAATAAAACGTAGGAGCTTCGGACAATAAAAACACTCTAAACTATAAACACAAACTTAGTTACTCCCTCCACTTTTTTTAAATATATTCTTTTTGAAAAACTCTTTTCTTTTTATTTAACTATTTTCCATAAAATTTAAGATAATATTAATTACAATTCAATAGTTTATATTTATATATATATATATATATATGTCTTCATTAAGGTAAAGTAAAATATATTGCATTTATTAATTGAATATATTAGTCATACTTTTTTTTAAGGGACATTCATTTGGTGAAAAATAAAATGTCTTTTTATATGATAAAGTATATTGAATTCAAGTGAAACACATGCCCCTCTAGAGAGTTCAAGAGTCACTCGTGAGAGTTCACGATATATATATATATATATATATATATATATATATATATATATATATATATATATATATAATTATTTTGTTGTTTATTAGTGTGCCACGACACCTCCCATGAATGATAGATTACAAAAATTATTCTTTTCAAAATATTTTCATACAGTGGAGAAACAATGGAATTAAATAGAAACTTATTTATATATATTGTTGATTTGATTAAAATAATGAAAGTTGGTATGTTTTATTTATCCAATGTGAAAATTGATTTAGATTGATTTTTTGCAATATATTTTTTTCATTAAAAACTAATTGAAATTTGAAAAAGCATTCTTTAAAAATATTGTTATTTAAAAATATTATTTGTTAATTATCAATAATAATTATAAAAAATTTAGAAAAAATGAATAAATAAATTTGTTTTAGAAACTCCAATTTTAAGTATAGTAGTATAAAAATAAATTAATAATTTATCTAATCATCTCTATAAAGTCTCACACTTTCTTCTAATCTCATACAGAATTTAATAAATTAATATATTGAACTAATTAATATATCAATTAATTAAATTAGATGAGAGTGTTACAACATAATAACCTATAACTTAACAAAAAATACATTTAAGAATCGTGCGGTTCGAATGATATACATATGGCGATGTGTTGACCAAATATAAATTAAACTTTATTAAATTATTAATTATTAAATCATATATATATATATATATATATATGTTTAACTAAATAAATTTATATTTTTCGAAAATAATTATGTACATTTTTAATCATCGAATAAACATGGAGTATATAGTAATTTACCATTTAGGGTTTTGATTGACAAGGTCATAGATATATATTCTAAAGAAGAGCTACAGAAACGGCCACGCCGCATCGTTGGGAGCAACACTGATAATGTAAGTAGATCGATCCATTGTTTTAGGTTATCAGATCATCTATTCTTATTTAATATAAATTTGTTATTTGTAATTTTGATTTGTATTCAAAGTGCTGCGTTCTTCGCGATCTCTATTAGGTATAGATTTTTCAGTTTCTTCTTCTCTCGATCTAAGTTACTTCTTTTCATAGATCTAAGTTATTTCATTTCTTCCGTTTATTAGATCTAAGTTTACTAGTCCATTTTTGTGTATAAGGTATAAGTTGTTTCGTTTCTCCTCTGTTTTTTGGTTATGGTTAATAGCTATAATTTTTGTGTTTTTATAGGATATAGAAACCATCAAAGTAATTCCATCCCCAACGGTCCAAACACGAAAATTTTGGTAATAGTCCGAACCATTCATAAACATCACAGCAAATATTATTAAAACATTTATAGCGCCCACGTAAATAAGTAGCT
>Ga0214542_1006599_pt1 | contig 20988 bp, 10 predicted proteins | sample CNSS1metaG_FD_160096 | JGI IMG/M metagenome (GOLD analysis project Ga0214542, IMG submission 160096) | Root nodule microbial communities from cowpea collected in UCLA plant growth center, Los Angeles, California, USA - CNSS1 | ecosystem: Host-associated > Plants > Roots > Nodule | place: USA...
AAAAAAAAAAAAAATAGAAAATAAAAAAACAAAAAAAAAAAAAAAAATAAAAAACAAAATAATATAAATATAAATATATATAAAAATATATATATATATATATATAAATATATATATATATATATATATATATATATATATATATATATATAACCTACCTTTTTCCTCTTCCTTGCATTTGGATGATTCTACAATGAGTACACTGAAATTTTGCCGTGGATGGTTTGTTACCATTTTCCTCTGTTCCCAACAGATGTGAATCTTGTTATACATATTTTTTTATTAATGCTTCTTCCTCTTTTCTTCTCCATTTTCCAGCAACAATGTTCTATTCCCTACAGAGGACAAGGAGAACAAGGTTCTTCTCCACACTTGCCGCAACTGCAATCATGAGGTCCTTCTTCTATCTTTCTTCCTTTCCATTTCTAATTTCTTCGACTATCTTTCCGTCAATCCATGCTGCGATTCGTATTTTTAAACCCTAACTAGTTGTAGTAATGAATGATAATCTAGTTGCTTGGGTTTGGGAATGAAATTAATATGGTATTGTTGCTTTTGAACATGCCCTTAAACCTTAAAGACTTTGATACTCTTTGGAGTCCCACATTGGGAAAGATAAGCTAACTGCCTTTATAGTTAACCCTTGAAGTTCTCTAACTTAATGAACTAGTATCTTGGGTTCGGTACTCTTGTTAAGAGATAATAAGCTACGGAAATTGTTTCCTTGGATTAAGGTGCAAACTAAATACTAGTAAGGGCTACTACCACTGAGTTAGTTTGGACAAAAATGAAGTTACTGTTGGACACCTTGGTCCTGAAAGGGTGACAGCTATTGGAATCCTCATTAAGTAAGCTAAACTTGGTTGTAAGTCTTGAATTCTTCTAACTAGAAGACTAATTCTTTTGGTATATCTCTCCTATTGAGCTTAAGTCTTAACAGATGCCTTCAAACTGGAGATTGAATTTAGGAATCACTAATAAGAGTGACATTTTCTCGATTTTTCTGTTAGGTCCTTTGGAAAGCACCCCATACCGATTTAATGTGTCAAAGAGTTTGTCTTGCTTACACTGACAATTGACTTGTATTTGTTTAGGCATTTGACCTCTGTACAGGACTGGTTTTTTAATTCTGACTTTCCAGTTCTAATGCCATGCATAGTGAATATATGTGTTTCAACTTCAAGTAAATAACAATGAAGTATTCTTTGATATGTCACGTGTCTTACCATTGTTCCTAGGGCTTAAAAGTTACTTTGAAGTTAAACCTTAAACCCTAAAATTTTTAAAGCCTCATTTTTAGAATTTTTCTTCGTTTAAAATGCTTATCTTGAAATATTGTTTTGTCCAGCTTCTCTTTTTTAAAGAGTAGCTCGAAAAGTTGAACCAAGTACCACCTTAAAATCTCTCCTTTATTATGTATTCAATGTCTCTTTATTTTCCTCTTTACTTATTAAGTTTGTTTAGATCACTAATATTAGTATTGAATGATGAACAGATCATTTTGGGGCTTGACTCGGACCATGAAACACCTCAATTTATGAAACATCCAAATCACATTTTGTGTGCTTTTATATGTATTATTTAGTTTTATATATTAGGTTTTATTTTTGATTGTGAATTTCGTAATTTGTGGTTTTGGATTCACAATTTGTAAAATAGATCTTTTGCAACTTGATTCAACTACTGGAACAGTCATGAGTGAAATTCTTTTTACTTATCTAACATACTAGTCTTGTCATCAATTGGTGTCATGGAAATTAGATATTTACACAGCTACACTAATTTTTGGAAATATATAAATCAGGGCAAGAAAGTCCTTTTCATTTTATTGTTTTTGCTTTAACTAATTGTCACCATTGTTTTTCTGATGAAGAAACTATTTTGAGGGACCAGTATGATGTGATCAGTTTTTCTCTTTTGAGCAGGAGCGTGCTGATACTAACGTTGTTTATAGAAATAAGTTACATCACTCTGTTCAAAGACGCACTCGAGAGCTGGAAAATGTAGCTGCAGATCCAACACTTCCTCGCACCAAGTCTGTTCGCTGCTCTCAATGCAACCATGGAGAAGCTGTCTTTTTCAAGGTTAAGTCTTACTGACTATGGAAGAGAAGATCTATTTTCATGCTTATGAGTAGAATGTTAATTCCACATGATTAGTATTTCCATTGTGCATATTTTCAGAGGCCAGTGTGTATTCTGGTACAGTGATATCTCTTCCTCCTTGGTAATGCAACTTTATGGCCAGTTCTATGGGCTGTACATCCATTGTTCCAACCATAAGTTTTTTCCCCATGGCCATCTTGTGTATTGCCTCTCCTCAAGTTGTCTTTCTAGCTGTGGTTTAAGGAGATAATTATTTTTAGGATTTTTTCCGGTTGCATCTTCAGGAGTTTTTTCAACTTTAGTATGGTGTTTATTTGTAACAAGGTTGGATGTACTCGCTTTGTGTTTAAACAAATTTATATTTTTAATCTTACTGATTGAGCTTTTTGTTCAAAGGCAATTACATCCTAAAAATAATCAAATCCAAAACATGTATTTAATGGTCTGCAAATAAACTTATGTTTGAGAAATCATGTTAGGATATATCTAGTATTTTAGAATAGCTTAGGACATCTTTAAAAAGATATTTAAACATATTGTTGAATCAATAGTTCATCTGATTGACAAAGCTTGTATAAGTCATTTTACACGAATACTTTATTATCAGTACAAGTAAATAGGACTACTGGATTAGTATTTGCATCACATGGGCAGCATCATTATATATTATGTCAATGTAATAGAATATTATCGAAAACCTCATTTTTCTTCCTTCACTGCCCAATCTCTGTAATTTCTTTTAGTTTTGGGAAGCTTGACATGCTGTCAGCATGGCTTGTTAGTGATCTATGATTCATAATATAGATGATTGCAAATTTCGTTGTTCTTCAAAGATTGCCGAAATGCGTAGTGCAGGTTTTGCCATTTATAGTTTTTATTAGTTTCATTGCTGAAATCAGAAGATGCAATATTATAACCAAATTTCTGATAATACTTTTTACCCAATAATGAAATTAGTTTTCTTTTGTTGTGTAAGAAGTCTTATATTTTATGGAAGTCACTTTCTCTGTTGAAATGCTAAAAGAGCTCCTTAACAGTGGACACTGGACAGAGAACCCCAATGAGGCAACTCTTATTATTTGTAAATATCCATGAATTAAGCCATTTCATTCGAACATGCTATCAGCTCACAAATATTAATACTAATACATATATGATGTGTAGGTGAAATAAGTTCATTGTAACTTCTTGAAATGATTTAATATTTTGATGTAACATTGAAGATAATGCTGTTTTCATTGCAATTTAAAACTTCATTGTGCATGTTCAGGAATAATGAATGTCTCTAATCACATATTAGGATAAACATCTTGTTTCCACTATTCCTAACCAAAAAAATCATCTTCTTATCTTAATCCGTGATTAGAAATTCATCAATAAACCATGTTTTAGTTAATTGGGGGTGTTCTGAAATTTCTGAATATATGTAGGCAACGGCCAAAGGGGAAGAAGGCTCGGCACTCAATTTTGTTTGCTGCAACCTGACTTGTGGCAACCGTTGGAGAGAGTAGAACTCTTCATATCTTGCTCAACTCAAGGTTTACAAATTCATCACTCTTGGATAGGTGAGAAACTTTGTTTGTATATAAATAATTGACTTATGTGAAGACGTTCATAATTAGTAGTTGTTCTCACACCTTAAATTCCTGAATCAAACTCTTGCTGGCTTGATTAATGCTCCAATACTTTACCGAATGGGGGTTATGAAAGAAATTTTCATTTTGTTTATTGGAGCTTCAAAACATTTATGCAAGGACAATCCGTTATTAAAAAAACAAAAAGTCTAACGAAAGTTGTCATGATTTCAGTAAGTCTAATATAATAATTTATGAATGTTTTAGTTTTACATGGGTTTTTTTTAACAAATATTTAATTTTCATTTATTCTAATGCATACCTGATGCCTAATTTTCCACCTTTTCCATTAAAGACAGTTCCTGCTATTTTTTTAATCGTTTACTTCGTACCTTATGTTGTGGACGTGAACTGATATTTTATTCTTTTAACTTTAATTTAGGCTTCATTTGATTTTTTGCTCAAAATTTGATTTTCTAATTTTATATTTCTTTGTTCAATTTTCTCTTCCATGACATGGGAGGATTATAATTGTTTTCTCGATCGCACTTTCTTGAAGAGTGTGGCTATTAGAATTTATTGCAGCTAAATTCGCGTTGATGGAAGGAATGTTGAACAAATTCACAACTTCAAAATTCTAGGGTTAAATTAGCAATATTTATATACGCGAGATTTAATTTATACGAGAGTTTTAATAACATTTAAACTATCTTTTCAATTAGCAAGTGAATTTGTATGCTGTAGCAACTTAGGTTATAACTTGTTCTAAGCTGTAGATAATATTATTACACAATGACGCGGGACAAGCAACCTGAAACTTCATTACACGAACATGCCCTTATTATAGTACACTTTATTTATAGAGAGTAAAACAAGATTTTATATCTTTAAAACTAGTCATATTAAAATTAATATCTCTATTTTTTTTTCAATATTTTTGCATTCAACATCTACTAACTATTTTCTTGAGATATTAATTTTAATATGAACTAATTTTGAAAACATAAAGAGATTATTTATATAATAGGACATTTTGATGGATAAACAGTGGTGTTTTTCATTTGAAGTTTCCAAGGGTGCATGCACCATTACCATCACCTTTGACTTTAACGTTGGTGTTGTTGGTAATCCCAAATAGCTTTTGATTGTCTCCATTGAGAAAAGCAGATGCAGGAGGTTGAAGAGGAACAAATGGATCAGTGTTCATGTTGGGATTCATTTCAGGATAACTGTTCATACCTCTGCCACCGTAGCCTCCATCCATCATGTCTGCAAACCCTCTTACAAAACCTGCCATTGTAAGGAAAATTAACAAGTAATATAGAAGAAACTTTGTTTTGGTTTTGGTGTTGAGGGATATTAGCATTTTATAGATGCATGAAGAGAACATGTATTCTTGATTTCCTTCTCTAATTGGCCACATGATAGTGATGCATATAGCTTCAATGCAAAGCTAGTATCTTCGTAGGGTTACAATATTCTCATATATCTAAATTTGTGATAACAACCACAATGGCATATGCTGTGAAGGAGCACACTTATCCAACATACAAGAACTTGGATTGTTTAAGTCAATCATTAACAAAATTAACCCATAATTCTTTGATGAAGTTTTAATTGACATGACCTGAAATTCTTGCATCATTAAAAATAAATTATCATATTCGATATGTTATTGACTTTGAAGATATGTTATTCAATCTGAAGCTTATATTTCTGATATATTTTTTATTTATTTTTTGTTTTTAAAAGAAGGTAAAGTGATGTTGGAACTTGTTTTAATACATGAAGTAAAGATTTTACCTTGTTTTTATTCACAGACAATAATAGCTTTAGTTATTGAAATATTAGAACAAATGGTTGAAGCCTTCCTACGTAATCATGCACGAGGTCTCATATGTCACTGGATGACGAATGTATTAATGTCTAATCAGTAGGACCAAATTCAAAGATTAAAGGAATATTATGTAGAAAAGTTCCACGGTGTATTATTGTCTTTAAAAATTATGCATCCGTCCAATGACTTTTGATATTTAAAGAAAAAACAAAAAAGGAGGCATGAAGTATAAATAATATATATATCATTATAGTAAAGTTAGGTTTGTCGAAATATTTTTTCTTAACTAATATAAAGGAAAATTATTATTAGGGTATTCTCTATGTATAAATTTCTTTATAAGTTAGTAAAATGATAAAATAAATTCGTAAAAATTGGATAATATATATATATATATATATATATATATATTAAAGTGAGTTGAAGAAATTATTGTTTATGTATAAACAAATTTTAATTTGCTCATTTGAGTTTTAAGTGTCTGAAAAAAAAATTTAAAAAAATTGGGACCAGAGAACTAGATGCAAGATGATCATTCGAAGGCTAGTTGTGAACAGAACTTGGCATAACTCATCACGACGATATTTTCAACAACACATAATTGCTCTTCGTTTATCAATTCATGAAGAGGAGGAGGATCTCCAATTTTAGAAAGTGTGTATATAAAAGTACAAAACCATTTTTAAAGTTTAAATATTAGGGTTTAATAGTTTTTTTTCAAAATTATATTTATTTATAAATTGTTTACTAATTCATCAATTAATTTGAAGACATGCTGTAATGTTTTTGGATTTTTTTATTATTATTTCCATTCATTCACATTATATTAATTTGACTTTCATTTCTCTCTCTTCAGGTTTCATCCTCCATGATTTTCTAAATTCCAAACAAAACATAATTAGATATTATTTTTATCAACAAAAACAAATATATTAATGGATTATTGGATTACTCCAACCCATATACAACAAGATCAACCATAAGAAAAAGAAAAATATAATATAATAAGACACTAAGTGTTTCCTATTACAAGAAAAACCCAACAAAATATGACAAATGTTTATTTTTTGGCTATAGTACTCTTTATTACAATATGTCAAAACTCCTAGTTCCTTTGTTAAAATAGTGTCTTTACCCCCTAAAAAAAATGTAGCACTTGTGCTATATTGTTTTCCAGCATTAGATTTTGCATTGTGTTTGTAACAAGTGGTTGTTGATTTATCTTAAAATTGCAACCTACAAAAGGGTTATCTACTAAAATCCATACACATAACATCTCTTAAAGACAATTTTCAAAATTAATTTAGAGTTATGCATATTAATATCTAGAGCCGTCAAAATAGGTTATAACCCGCGAGTCAACCCGGCTCATCACGAGTTCGGGTTGGATTGAAAAAAATTACAAATTTCAGTACGGGTTAAAAATGGACCCAACCCATTAAGAACCCGGCTCATTTGGGTTGAACTCGTGATGAGCCGGGTTGGTACCAATAAATTTTAAATATTTAATTAATATATATATATATATATTATATTATATATTATATATATATATTATATATATATATATTATATATATATATATATATATATATATATATATGTGTGTGTGTGTGTGTGTGTGTATGTATGTATATATTGTAGATGGGGATAAAGATGTTTCAAGAGCTGAAAATATTGTGGATTTATTCATTCAAGATTCTAATACTATAGTTTGATAAGTGACAATAATGATTTGATGTAAGATAGTAATTTATATTTTTGTGATTTTAGTTTGTATTTGGAGTTTAACATAATTTGGGATTTTATTTGGATTGTATTAAAGTTTATTTAGATTTTTAATCAGAATTATAATTTAGTTTTCTTGAGATTGAAGAAAAAAAATTGCGTGTTTTTTTTTAATTAAGTGAGCCAACCCGTGGTGGGTCGGGTCAAGTTCTAATTTTGTTAGCTCGCTAATAAGTGAGCCGGGTTGGATTGACCCATTAAGTGGTCAACCCGTCGCAGCCCGAGCTGGGTTGGATCGGGTGACCCGTTTTGACAGCTCTATTAATATCTATTGGAAGTCCCACCTCAATTAGAGATAAGACAATTATATAAGTGAAGTGCAAACCTCATTTTATAAGTCGATTTTATGAGATTGAGTTAGGTTTAAAGTCCACTTCTAACAATATCTGATGCCACCCCCGGGGAAATTTGTAGTTGTAAGTCCTTTTGACCATGTTTTTGTAAACAAGGGTTGGTTGGAATTTTTTTTGGTAAAGTAGGTTAAGTTGTTATGGTAAAGTCGTCCTTCCCCAAGCCGATTTCTTTTTTTTTTTTTTCAAAAAAGCAATGTCAGTCAGAATGAAGTGCGGTTTTTGTATATGTAAGAGTGAAGTCATCGTCTTATATAACGACTTCATCTTTAGTTTTTATTTCTTTTTTTTACGTTGTAGTTTTTTTCTTTAAAAATTTTAACTTTTCAGTTTCTTTTAAACTTGTAGTATTTATATATATATTTTTTATAAAATTTTGTTATCAGTAAATATTATAATTATTTTTTTGGTAATTATTTTTTATTGGTATAATAAATTAATTTAATAAAATATATTAGAAAATAAAAATGACATAATAAAAATGAACTAGAAAATTGGATAAAGTAATAAATTACTGGACAGTTGCCCTTATAATATCTTTTATTTCTACGATATCAACATTTACTTCGTTTGTTGGAACTAGAGGACATAGATGATTCTTTTATTAATTTCTACTAACTTATATTTTAATTTTTAATTAATGTTAAAATATATTTTTTTTATTCCATTTTTATTTTTTTTATCACTAAAAAAAAAGTCGCAACATTGATTTTCAAATAAAAAAAAAAGAAACCGGTTAGGGGAGGACGATTTCACCTTTAATGTCGTCCTCCCCACGACGACTTAACTCATTTTTTCAAAAAAAAAATTTCAACCACCATTTTTTACAAAAACATGGTCAAAACAACTCACGAATACAAATTTGCCTGCCACCCCCATGAAATATAGTTTTATATCTCATCATACACAACAAATATGTTTCAACTGTCTTACAACTCATAAGAGTATTGTTTGTAGGCATAAAATTGGGTTTAAACACACCGTCTGAATATGAGAATGTTGCTATCAGATATTTATTTATAATCCAAGTCCAACTTTTGATCTGAACTGGTGTAAATATTTAAACATCAGGTTTAAATTGAGGTAAAACACCAGTCTGATTTCTAATAGGAAATTGCAGTAAATTCCGAAGAAAGCATACATTTTATACGGTGGAGGTATAAAAACCTCAATTTTATTGTAATAGCAGAGGTACCACTTAGGGTGATGATAGATGATACAGTAGAGAATGATCAATTGGTGGAAGAGTTGAAGCCACCAAAAACGATGGATCCGTTGCCGTTACCCTTGGTGTAACCAGCGTTGTTTATAAGACCTCTCATGTTTTGCGTGCCTGTGTTGTTAAAGGAGGCTCTTGGTTCCTCATTATGAGCAGAACGAGGAACAGCAGAAGGATTCTGAGACCTTCGTCGTGGCTGTGTTGTCTGCATAGGTTCTCCATCATCATTAAGTAGCCCAAACAGTTGCCCGAAAAGACCTGCCATTTCTTACTTTACTTTTCTCTGCGCTATCTTACATTGTTTCGGATGCTTTTATAAGCGGGGTGAAGCATATTGGGGTTGCAGCTTCCACGCCAACCAACTATTAGTTTCGACCCAAATTAGAATTTATCTTTCATCAAAATTTTTATATATTTTGATCTTTAAATTTTAGCACCGAATAGATATAATTTTTTTTAATTTTTTTATACTTGTTAAATGATATTTTAAGTTGATATTTAAGTTAAATTGTGTTAAAACGACATAAATAAATTAAATATCATTCTAAAATATATTTGACACGTTAGAATTGAGTAAAATGAGATTACAATTAATATATTTATTCATTTCTAAAATTTAAAAATTATATTTTTGTAAATAACACTTTTATCCATTCGATGTGGCTTAGATAGACTAAATTAACCAAGCTATACATCCTAGATCATTCACCCAATTCACATGATAAGCTCAACCCATTTAACAATCTAAGTTTGGCAATTTCGATGACGTCTCAAGTATAACTACTTCATTTCAAGAAATCTATCCATCGTACAAATTCATCAATCATACACCTATCAGATTTATTTGATTCAAAATAAAATCACACAAATTCACACATAATTGAGCATGCATATCACAACTCCAAGTTGTTTCAATCAATAATCTTAGATATAATTCAGTCATGCCACTACATTGACTCTACAAGACAGTATATTCAATCAAAGTATTAATGTATCAAAATAAATAAATAACACTATCTTCCCTTATTCAAAGTAAAAACCCTGGACTCAAACGTTATTTTTAAATTTTTAGTTCTCATAAGATATTTTAATAAACAAAGAAAATCCTACAAAAAACCAGAATATATTCTTATAATTTTATCATAAACAAACATATATTTGTAACAAGACATTACGACTTTACAAAAGGTGTGAGGGCTAAATAAAAAATTAGAAATATATTATTTAATATTTTTATTTTGAATTGAATTATGAAGTCCAATCCCAATTAAACCTTTATCATATATTGTTTACATCATACATCATATGATAAAAAATACAAAAGAGTTTTATTTTTGTTTTTTAAAATCTGTTGTCTAATTAAACTATGAGATGCAAAAATTGTCAAATGTTGCACAAATATTTTGGAAAACAATACTTTAATTTTTTACTTCATTATCTATATAATTTGGTATACTTGTCGATCTCCAAACTACTCCTCTTTATTATTTTCTTACTCATTATTACAACTTTATAAAATTATCCTTTAATTCCTAGTTTTATAATATATGAGGAACTTTAAGTGGTCACATAATTTTCTTCTACCAGTGAAGTTTCTTGAAACAACTAAGTAACTGTGATATATGATGTAAAACATCTGTCATTGAAAATGCTTCTGTATTGAGGAAGAAAGTGAGGATTCTAAATTCCATTCCTTTGGAAAAACGTGTCTTCAAATTCTTCATGATCAACTGGAAATTTCTGCACACTTGATTTTGTTAGCGCTTTTATTCTATACAATTTTCCAATGTTTAGCTGAATAAATATTCCCCCGGATAAGAGGATAACGTATATTTAAATTAAAGCATGTATGATAAGAATAAGCCGTCCGAAGAACACTGGTTTTGGATGAAAATATTCTTGTTGGATATGTGTGCCCAAAATTAGTGATATAAACATAAAAATTTCATTAAGTGATTTAAGATTGAGACCCTTCGTGGAGTGGAATGATATCACCAATATGAAATTATAGTAAACGTACATTAGGATAAGATTATATTCTAAATTAATACCAATTTTATTATTTAAAAAATAATAATTTAATTTTAGAAAATATTTTTTTTAATAATCTAAATTTTATAAGACACTTTCGTGAAAAATATTGATGTGTCATAATTTAAAATATTAAATTTTAAAAAGATAACTTTTTTTTTTCATTCATAATACTGAAAAGGATAAAAATATTATTCTCTTCTTGTTACCATGTTTTGCGGTTCTTAATTATTGGACTCTCTCGATCAATGAGAAAAACATCATTCAAAATAAGTGATTCCATCCATTAGAAAAAGAAAAAGAAAGCATCATTATAATATGAGTGATGAGTCATTTTCAATTTTCCAACTGAGTTCATTTCCAACTGCGAACTCTATTGATATTTTATGCTTAAAATACGTAATGATATAAAATCCTGCTGTATTTTAATTAGAGACGTCAAAAACAAAATTCTTTAGCATACTTACAGATAAAAATAAATAAACAATACATAAGAAAAAAAATGCATAAATCTATTATCTTAAAATTTTTGAGTTGAAAATAATATTAATTTCTAATATAAACTCGATTCATATAGTTAATAATACTAATAATAATTAATATATTATTATTATCATAAGGTTTTATTATTTAATGATTATCAACTACACTCGAATATGGATATCATAGATTACAATTGTATAAAGCAAGAACTCATTTAGAATATGTCTAAATATTGAAAAAAAAAAAATATCCGCAACCCCAAATTCAATTTGACAAAGGCTCTTTCCTAGGCTCACCAGAATCCAAAATAATAATCATATCACAGGGAATATTACATAGGACGTTAAAAATTAAACTAAAAAATAGTTAATTGAAATAAACTATAAAAACTATTACTATTTTTAGTAAAGATTAAACTGTATCGTTTTTTTAGTTCAATTTTAAAAAGAAAAATAAACTCCCAAAAGAGTAGTCTAATGCACTACTTAAACTGTTTATCTGTTTCTAGTAAAAGAGTCTAAACACCCAAAATATTTTATAATAAATTAATATTTTTCATTGCTGCAAAAAAAATATTGCTCTGCTTCAACTGCTGAGTGTAAAAGGAATTATTTACATAATCATCCCCGCCGCTCTTAAAGTTAATTTTAGGTGATATTTTATGGTTTTTATGAGTAAAGTTAAATTCAAGTTGTAAATTTTTTTTTGCTAAAAAATGTTTAATGCATATCAATATACTAATAACTATGTTCCACTATTAAAAGATGACAACACTTTTTACGTTTCAATGATAAAAAGCTTTAGAGGAAAAAATGATATCAAAATCGGTTAAATGGTGACGCAAAGCCGACGCTTAACGAAAGATAACAGATAACTTTGCACTTATGTTTTAAAATTAACCGACTCAAGAAGAGTGGACGGAAATACACTCGTGTTGGTGAAGAACAAGAGATGCTAATAATGCCGACGCTTATGATGTAAAAGAATGGTAGCAAGTAGCAGTTTAATTTACAGAAATAGGTTAATAAAACTAAATTCAGAATTAAATGGATTAGAATACATTATATTAGTATAATATCATCTAAAAGCTAGTTAAAATGTAAACATGAATTAGACACTCTCAGATTAAAATCCATCCAGAGACAAATTAAAATGCTAAGGCACTCAGTGTATATCCCCATTATGATTTTAATATTTATATTAGTTCAATAGATACAATTTGTCTATTGATGCACTCTACATCGTTTATGAATAAATTCATAAATACGAATTTATTTGGAAGGAAATTTTCTAATGTTTAATCAAAGTTTAATTCGGATAATTAAATCATTTTAATTTATGAAGTGTTAATGTAATTGTTTTATGGGTCTTTAGTCTATTGTATCCAAATGTGAGACTTTGACTTATACTTGGACTATTCTCAACAATTTCTTCTTGAGTCAAATCCTTTTTTTTTTCTTTTTCGTATGATATATTTCTCTTTGCAAATATAAAGACATTTGACACCACTTTTATACCAAAACCTTAAGACAATAGTATTATGTGTCTTTATTTTTATATAGTGTTTAACTTTGTCTATTCCATCCAATATGAGACTTTGACTCACACCCAGACTATTATCAACAAAAGTGGAAAATGGGAGAAAAGATAGGGGTGAAAATATTCTGGCTTAAATCCTCAATAAGAGAGCAATACCATACAGCTCTTGTTAAAGTTTAATGGTTTTCTCTGTTTTCGGTTAACATGGCTGTTTGGGATTCATCAGATTAATTAGAAGTTTTAATGCTGCAGAGGCCAATTTTTTTCTTTTTCTGGAAAACATTGAATTCAAAAGATAGTACTTGAAGAAGGCTTAAAACATCCATCTTATTCTTCATACTATGATGTCTTTTCAAGTAATACATGAAAAATATATAGTACAAGTAGGCAACAGAACAGGAGTAATTATTTAGTTAATTATTGAGTTGCCTCAAGCTATATATTTTCTTTTTCAACATTCATCTTATGAACTGATATCGATTACGCTTATGGTTGCCTTGCGGAGGTTCTGAGCGTCCCAAAGTTGATGGTCCCATTAGCATTGCCCTTAACATAACCTGTCTGGTTGGTAAGACCCTTCACATGTTGCTTCCCAGAATTCAAATACGCAAACTCTTCAGAGGGCGTAGGGTTACTGTTGTTCTGGTCATGAGTGGTCGGAGAAGACTGAGATTGAGGTTGTCTTGCTCGCCGTGGAGCCTCACCTGCACCAACGGCAAGCACGCTGATTCCATAAGCAATACCTGCCATTCGATGTTTCGGCTTCTATGTGTAATATTAGGGTTTTTGTTGCTGTGTTGTGAGAATGATTTTCTGTGTTTTTCCCCTTTTTATAGACTTCATTTGGTGTTGGTGAAAAGAGTTCTATTCTATTCTATTCTATTTTATCAGTGTGAATGCATTCAAAGAATACGAATACGAATCCACTAAAGAAGTGGTGATTAACTTTAATCACTCATATACGCATGTCCAAATGCTCAGAATCATTTTTTCTTTTCTGATTCATCTTGAATTTATTCAAAATCATTCGTTTTAAGGATTTTAATTTTATTTAATGGCTTTCTATTTCTAATTTTATTGTTTTTAATGAAAAGTTTATGAGACTTGCTTCAATACAGTGGAGTTATTCTTGGTTTTAATTCAATAATAGCCGTGTCTGTGGAGGAATAAAAAATAAAGTAAAAGCAAGCATTTTATTTATTCATGCTGTGTCACTGTATAAAAGGAGAATAAATGCAAGTGAGTTACTTTCCTTTGCGTATTTTGTCGGAATAAATTTTATTGCCTTTTAATAAAATCTTATTAAAAAGATATAAGTTTTGTGATAATCTTTCTTATTGTTGATTTTATGATTTTTATTTATGTAAATTTATTAAAAAATAAATTGCTATCATTTCTTTTGTTAAAATAGGACATCGTTTAGTCCTATCCCTCCCACAGGGAGAAGGCTGTTTAATTATTCCTCTTTCGTTTTCAAAATTATTTTTCTTATACTACTTTTTTCTTTTCCTTTTCAAATTACTTATTCTCTTTACATGAATAGCTAAATACCCATCTTTCTTTCTTGTGAACGGTCAAAAATGCACTCATAAAATAACAAGTTTTACCAAAAAATTTTGCTATTTTATTTGCATTAATTGACAAAACTTTGTACATACAACAAAATTTCATCAAATAATATTGCTATTTTATTTTAAGCTACTTTAGTTTAGGAACACGTCAACTTCTAATCATGCTGTTTTTTCCTTTGTTTTTGAGAAATTAATTTTCAGTAAAAATAATAATATTTTAAACTTTTGTATATCTTCTTTTATTTTAATGTTTAGTTTTAATTTTAATGTACCTATTATAACTTTATTATTTCTAATCGTAACAGTGAAGTAGTTCATTAAAAATAAATTAAAACCAGCAAAAATAAATTACAATATTAAACAAAAATACAAAAATTCTCAAACAAACGTAACAGAATCAAACAAAAACTTTACTATTTATCTATTAAAAAGGATTCACAAGCATGAACAAAGAGAATTACACTTATCTCTTTAAAATTAAATTAAACTAGATACGATGGCTATATCATCTGATTAATTGAAAATCTAAGAGAAGAGAGTCAACTGAAAAATTTTAAACTTTTGAAGATGAACTTATTTACAAGTTCTTAACTTTTTTAAGAACTTGAAACTTAATTAAATCAATATATTTATAAATTATCTTTAGTGTTAATAAATGAGAGATATGAAACTTTTGTAAATATTAAATGACAAATACCGCAGGAGACTTGTAATAAGAAATTAAATATTAAACCCTAAACTCTACGTATAAATGTAAATGTAACATCTACTTTTATTTCATATTTATGGGCCCTATACGTATAAATGTAAATTTAACATCTACTTTTATTTCATATTTATGGGCCCGTTAAATTAAAAAGGCCAAATCAACCCATTTTTTTAGAAAACCTTTTCGGTTTTTTCCCTTTACTTTTTCAACCAGTTTCTCTCATTCACTCCCAAAATAGTTCACTTCCTCTCCTTGAGTTAGGGACATTGCAAAATTTTCCACAAAGCTGAGCGGAGGTCTTCCTTTCTGTGTAAGTCTAGCTCTGGACCTTCATCTTCTTTCTTTTTCGGTTTGGAGCTATGGTTCTACTTTGATTTTAGTTTCACTCTTCTTTCCCGTACTCTCGTGTTTTTTAGCTATTTAGTTTGTTTCTGGAGCTGTAGTATTCTTTCGTTGGGGATTGTTTTTGCTAGGTAGCATATGTCGAGATAAGGGAAGTTGGAGTTTTAAAGCTTTTAGTGTCTTGCATGTTTTTTGTCCTAAATCAAGTTGAAATGCTGGTTTGATGTTTGTGATTATGTGGAACATGAACTGTGTGTGTGGTTTGGATTAGATTTCTGAGTTTGCATGCGTGAGTAGGTGAGAAACCTGCTGATCTTGCCCAAGCGAACAGTCCTTGCCTAAGCGATAATAGTAAAAAACTCACTCTTGCCTCTGTTCGAGTTGTTGCTTAGACGAGGAGCTTCAGTTTTGAGCGAGAGCAATCTCGCTCAGGCAAGAACTCACATAATCTCACAGTGCCCTCTATTCTAGCTCTCACCCAGGTGAGAATGCTTAGCTTAAGCGAGAGAACTTTTGTCGCTTAAGCGATGGCTTCTAGCTTGAACAAGATTGATGTAAGGAAATGTTTAATTGCTTGATTTCTTCTATGATTGGCTGTTTTACTCTTCAAGGGTATGTTGTATAATATTGTGCATGTATGATGTGGTGTATTTGGGACTGTATATAATGTGATTAGCATGAGATGATAATGTTCTGAGATAACATGTGGAATATGTGTGAAATTTCATGCAGATATCCCTTGGGTGATAAAGTAGCGTATGTAATGAATTAAGGATTCAAGTAAGGTTATATCCTGACACTCTAATCAGTTAGACTCACATATAGTAGACTGATTCATGTGGTGAGAATAACAGGAGGTCCTAGTCTTTGGCAGAATAATTGTCTTAGATGATCATGGACTAACCTTGTGTGTGGTAGGATGAAACCCATTGACAATGATTTTGTAGAGCAGTAAAGGCCACCACAAGTGTAAGAAACTAGTGAATCCTATTTCATTACATGTATCCAAACAATTGAGTTAGATGGTCTTTTATTGTTTGCTATCACATGTTGCTTGTGCTGATTAACTTGCTTATTTATTTGTTAAAAAAAATATTTTTTCACTCTAGCTTATACCCTTCTTTTTTTTCTTAGTTTGGTTCCTTATGTTTTTCTTTTTGTAATGATCACCAATTTTAGTGTGAGTAGATAAGGGAGCCCCTGGTGATCGTCAAGACATCTTGCTCTTTGTTGTTGAACATAATTTGAAGAACGATCTTCCTTTTTATTTTGTGCTCTGTTGAGCAAGCTTTTGAAAACTGTTCTATGTTTATAATGTGTGTGTTTATGACATTGTTCTGAGTCCATGTTACTTTCTAGTATATCTTGAATGATTATAATAGTTATTTCTAGTATACTTTTCCACTTTTTGCACTATTATATTATATTATATTAATGTGATATTTTTATTTATTAGAAATTTCTATTTGATGGGATGTCGCAATAAACATAGAGTTGGAATTTCTCAAATGCTTCTATTCGATATATTTTTTTCAGATAAAAAAAAAGTATTTCATAAATAAAAAGTATTTCATAAATTTGGTCTCTTCTAACTAAATTTTCCGTGAATTTGGTTCCTTACTTTTTCTCATTTTTATTCTATCATATATTTAATATTATCACCATTTGGATGCGTAATATTCATGGAGTCGTTTAATTATGTTCATTAAATAATACGTAGGCTAAAAGAATTTCACAGTAAAAAAGATGATCGAATTAAATACAAATATGAAAATCAAATTCCCAATTATCCATAGGCGTAGACATCCTACAATTAGATCTTTAAAATATATTAAAAAGTGATAAATTTTATTAAAATTGAACAAAACTTTTTATTTAAATAATTTTTATACTATTTTAAAAGTGAATTTTAAATTTAGTTGAATTTTACAAATCAATTTTTAAGATAAAATTTAAACCCATTTATAAAGTTCATAGTTTACTGTGAAAGTATGAACTAACATTTTTGTGAATTGAATTTTCAAATTGACAATAGCATGGGCGTTCATACACTGTTTGAGGGAGCACTATAAGATTACCTCAACAACATAGCATTGGTACATATGATGCCAAATCATATCAGCTCATGTTAACAAGAAGTTAGTTTCAAATTCAATGAGATAGGCAAGAATTTAGGTGGATTGAAACATAAGGTTATTATTATTATTATATATATGTTGTATTTTCATGCTGATAAAAAAGTATGTTTAAATAATTATGCAAAGCTAAATTTTATTGAATAGCAACATTTGCAACATTTTGATCTTAGATAATAGTGGTACACCCATACTCCTGTTTTGTTTTATTCCTAGAAGATGGTTTTGACAAGTGAAATGAAAACATATGAAAACAACATAGAGGCAACATGAGCAGCACTGTTATTTAGTTAATTATTGAGTTGGACAGTAGGAGTAGAGGCTGCCAAGGAAATGTCCCCGTTATGGTTGCCCTTCAAACATCTTGTCGGTGACACCTTTGACACGCTGCGTCACAAATTTTATATAACAGAACATTTCGGCAGACCCATCACTCTTATTGTTACTGTCGGTGTTGGGTTTGGTGGTGTCGGTGTTCTTGGTGTCTGTGTTCTTGGTGTCGGGAGTAGTTTGAGGTTGTTGTGATCCGGATTGAGCCTCATCTGCCATTGGAAGCAAAAACTGTACCTTCTGAACTTTGTATAAGAGTTGAAGATGGATATGGGTAGGAGAAATGGGTGGCACCTTTTTATACTCTCTGGGAGAATAACATTTTAGTCAGAGATGTCATTGGAAAAGATAGTGATCAGAATATTTTCACTTCAATTACACCTTCTCTATGCTTTTCCACATTGTTTGATTTGATCCAATATTGGGGATGAGTCATTCCAAACTTTACCTGTTATTCCATCAACTTAATTATATATATAGGGATATGTTAGTAATTTTAGGTCATGCATATATATGACACATAATTATATGTGTTAGGGTCATTATTTATAAAGCTAAGATCTGACTAAATTAAAGATTTAGTTAAAGACATATGTCATGAAAATAAATATTGTGTAGAGATCAGTTAGTAATTTCTAATTTAATGAGGGGCCAAATTAGAAATATTAAAACTTAAGTAATTCAGTTTATAAATGGTCGTGGTCCCCTCCTGAGAGTACACACAGAGTCATAACGTACTCTTCCCGTTCCTTTCTCCCTACCTCCATCAAGAGAGAAAACCAAAGGGGGAAATAAAGGAATAAAGGTGCTCTATAGGAGGAAGATCAAACCAAAAGGAAATCAAGTGCTATACAGGAGGAAAATCAGTGCGCATATAGGAGTGCTCTAATATTATCGTTATGGCCAATTCAGGTACGCTTCCGTTTACTATTTACATTTACAACATGATTACCAGTATGGGTATGAGATATTGTTTATGAGTTTATGATTGATTATTAGAATCAATATTATGATCATATTCTGCGGTTATGCTTACATGGTATCAGAGCCACCCATACTTCATTCATGTTTGTCTTTGGTTAATTTAATTAATTTCTATTCAGAACCCTAAATCCCTAATTCTGAAACCCTTAATCCCAATTTTGTTTCTGGGAGAAAAACCCAAATTGAGAATCCTAGGGTTTCTTAAAACCCTAATTGAAATAAATTATTTTAATTAATTAATTTTGAATTTTGGGTTCAAGACATTTGAACATAAGAATTTATATTTTAGAATATAAACAATTTTATTTATTTATTTTATATATTTTTTGGTTGTTTAATGTATAAAATAAATATATTTGGTTTTGGAATAAATAAAAACCTCAAATTGAGAAACATAGGGTTTCTTAAAACCCTAATTGAAGTAAATTATTTTAATTAATTTTGAATTTTGGGTTCAAGACATTTGAACATAAGGATTTATATTTTAGAATATAAATAAATTTTTTATTTATTTTATATATTTTTTGGTTGTTTAATATATAAAATAAATATATTGGGTTTTGAAATAAATAAAAACCCCAAATTGAGAAACATAGGGTTTCTTAAAACCCTAATTGAAGTAAATTATTTTAATTAATTTTTAATTTTGGGTTCAAGACATTTGAACATAAAGATTTATATTTTAGAATATAAATAATTTTATTTATTTTATATATTTTTTTGGTTGTTTAATATATAAAATAAATATATTTGGTTTTGGAATAAATATATAATCAAATTTTGGTTTTGTTTAATATTTTAAATGAATTAATTGAATCAAGAAGTCACCAAAGTGACCTCTCTTGAGTAGATAGTTCGTGAAAAAATGTTAAATGTTGGTGTTTATGTACGTTCATGCGAGTATTGATCGGCCCAAAGGAAGATTAATATTTGGCCGGATTGCATACACACTTGTCATGATAAACATGTGATAACTATAAGGATTTGCTTTGTCGATGATAAATTAATCCAAAGATTAGTTTGTTGTTGGACGTGCTTTATTATCAATGTTTGATCATTACAACCAGACACCTCTAGCAGTTGATATTACTGTCTAAAGACTTGATATTAATGGTGCATTGGGTGTTTTGGGATAGGTTAAACCATTATTTGAATATTTTTATAATGATTTATTTTATTATGTGAGCATAATAAGTTATTCCTCTTGTTTTATATATATAACTGTCAAAAGGATAAATGGTCTCTTAATGAGCTCATTTCTTATTGTGTGCAAGAAGAGGAAAGACAAAAGCAAGACAAGACAGAAAGTGCTCATTTTGCAAACACCTCAAAGGCTAACGGCAAAAAGAAAGAGATCGGAGGATCCCAAGAAGGAAGTTGCTAAGGGTCTAGAACAAAAGAAACAATCTCAGGAAAGCAAATGTTTCTTTTGCAATAAGACTGGACACGTAAAGAAGCAATGTGCCAAATATCATGCTTGGCGTGCAAAGAAATGTATGTTTCTTACTTTGGTCTGTTCTGAGGTCAATTTAGCGTCAGTACCTAGTAACACTTGGTGGTTAGACTCAGCTGCAACTACTAACATCAGTGTTTCTATGAAGGGTTGCGTAAACTACCGGAAGCCAATTGATTCTGAAAGATGGATATATGTTGGAGATGGCAAATCGGTGGAGGTGGAGGCTATTGGGCATTTTAGATTATTATTATGTAATGGTTTTTTATTTGGATTTGAAAGACACTTTTGTTGTGCCGTCATTTAGACGGAATTTAATTTCAGTTTCTTATTTGGACAAATCCGGTTATTCTTGTTCATTTGGAAACAATGAATTTAGTTTGTCTTTTAATTCAAATATTGTTGGAACTAGTTCACTTTTGGCTTATGATAATCTATATTTGCTTGATACTGTGACCACCTATAATGAAACCCTCAATACAGAATCTCATGGTACTAAACGTAAAATTGACAATACTCAATCAGGAGCATTATGGCA
>Ga0214542_1006602_pt1 | contig 20978 bp, 12 predicted proteins | sample CNSS1metaG_FD_160096 | JGI IMG/M metagenome (GOLD analysis project Ga0214542, IMG submission 160096) | Root nodule microbial communities from cowpea collected in UCLA plant growth center, Los Angeles, California, USA - CNSS1 | ecosystem: Host-associated > Plants > Roots > Nodule | place: USA...
TTTTGTTTCATTTGAATAACTTTTTTATTTCACTAAAACATTTTTTGTTATTTCTCAACTATTGAGTATATATGTTGATATTTGAAAAGTTTTCTTAGATCTCTAAGATATTTTTCAACTTATCATATCCTTAATTATACATTTGTTTTTCTTTGTACGATTTCTTTCAATAGTCTCTCAAATTGTTTGTAAACATTTGTTAATTTGTTAATATTTTTATTTCTTGTTTATTTTCATTATGTACAATATTATTTCGATATATTTTATTTAATTATTTTTTATTTTTTAACTTATTATCAATCATACTGCAATTTTGTCACTATAATTGTATAAATAACTTTTATTTACTATAATGTAAAAATTTAATGTAATTGTCATTAATATTTTTTTATTACCATCCAACATAATTTAAGTTCAAAAGATACAAGATCTATGTTAAAATTTTATTATTATGATTATTATTTGTTCTTTGTATCATTTTGATTAAGTAATGTATTACAACTTTTATTAGTGTATAAAAAAGAGATTCATTAGAATTTAAAAGATTGAAGTAAACAAACATTTAAAATATATTTTAATTTGAATATTTGTTTTCGTTTTATATTTTTTTCAAAATATTTTTAAATTTTATCAACTAGGTTTCATTAATGTTTGTAAATTTAATAAATGTGTTGGTTCTCATGAAATTTTATTTGGTATTATAATCTAAAATGTAAACAATTATAATTTATTTTAAACTTTTATTATGATTATTATTTGTTCTTTGTATCATTTTGATCAAATGATGTATTATAACTTTTGTTAGTGTATAAAAAAGAGATTTATTAGAATTTAAAAGATTGAAGTAAACAAACATTTAAAATATCAATTATGTTATTTGTATCATTTTGATCAAATGATGTATTATAAATTTTATTAGTGTATAAAAAAAAGATTTATTAGAATTTAAAAGATTGAAGTAAACAAACATTTAAAATATATTTTAATTTGAATATTTGTTTTTCTTTTATATTTCTTAAAAAATATTTTTTAATTTTATCAATTATGTTTCATTAATGTTTGCAAATTTAATAATAGTTTTAGTTCTCATGAAATTTTATTTGGTATTATAATATAAAATGTAAACAATTATAATTTATTTTAAAGTATTTGATATCGAAGAAACAATCATCATTATAATATTGAATATTTGATAATATTATGTTTTCTTTATTATAATATTTTTATTATTTTATAAAAATTAATTAAAATTAATATTGAAGTAGTAAGAAAATGGGTATGGGTATGGGTACGAGATTATTGTAACATCCCATTTAAATAATAACATAATTAAATAAAATCTTACATCGGTTAATATAAAGAGCCAAGTTGCGGAGTATAAAGTTACTCCTTACAGTTATCTAAGGTACTTAAAAGGAAATACTAAAGCTCACTACAAAGCCTATAACCCAAAAGGAGTAAGAGATAGCCGGTATTCGAAATAAAGCATTAGGAGTAATACAATACACGAGCCTTAACCCTAAAGAAAAGCCCAAATAAAACATGAAGTCCAGTTCAGGTAGACTATGTAGCGGAATCATCTCTTCCCCTGTTGACCTCGAGTACCTCTCGCATCGGCTCCCATCAATAAATTGATGATCATCGCAAAGGGAGAAGAACAACATACAAGGCAATCAAACAAGCAAGGGTAAGCTAGAGCCAAAAAGATTTTATCATGCAATCAGATATACTTTCACAGTCCAATATGCATACATCATCCAAGCATGTTATGACCTTCCAATCAATACACTAAGACTCGACTCGACTCATTCGGATACATATAACCTGGTCGAATTCAGCGGATGCTTGCACTTGTGGTGAATACCTCTGCTCACCCCCGAGCTATGTGTTAACAAGAGTCAGTCCGCTCTATGTGAGACTAATTGACTCCTTAGAGTCTCGGGATGCAATCCTTACCTTGAATCCTTACCAAATTATATAGATGGGGCACCACCATGGACACCCACTAACATGGGCTATGGAATTACGTCCCGACCACTGAAGCACGACCCTGAAATCTCACCTAGAGATTCAAAGGAATTATGTACTGACCACATACTATACATATTCAAACAAACAGTAATATTTATCATGCTTATAAATCTCATGCCAACCTTTATAATCCATCCTCATACATGTTCCCTGTTGAATCCATTCCAAATCATCCTTCCCAATTCATGAATATAGAAGTGTAATTCATACCGACACCATGCCACTTTGATTACCAACCATCTCATACAAGTCACATGCCAAGGTCATGTTAAACTTATCAATCACAGACCGTAAACCATTCTACTCATACCCATTCGCCCAATTCATGCTTTTAAAAGTAATTGAATCAATCCACAAGTTCAAGTTAAAGTAAGGAATTAAATTCTGCAGCCATTCTCGCTTAAGCTAGACTGATCTCGCTTAAGCTAGACTGGTCTCGCTTAAGCTAGAAATTCTCGCTTAAGCTAGACTGATCTCGCTTAAACTAGAAATTATCGCTTAAGCGAGACTGATCTCGCTTAAGCTAAAATCCCTCGCTTAAGCTAAACTGACGGCTTTTTAATGGTTTCAACATGTAAAAACACAAAATCCCAAACAACAAAATTTTAAGAAAACACAAGTATAAAACGTTGGCATCATAGTCTCTCACTCAAGCGAAAAACTTTCGCTTAAGCGAGATTGAAAACAGAGAGTACTTCGAGTTCTCGCTCAAGCTAGCCCATCTCGCTCAAGCGAGAGGTCTTCGCTCAGGCGAGCACTCAAAACTAAAAGGGGGCGGGTTACTGCCATTCTCGCTTAGGCGAAAGCTTCCCGTTTGGGCGAGAAACAGCTCGCTTAGGCGAGCATAGCAGATCTCACCTGCTCTCACGCATGCAAAGCCAAAAATCCATCCAGAAATAATACACCGATTATTTTCATACCATCAAAAGCACATCAAATTATCAAGAGCACCCAACATAAACAAAAAAGACACATTATTTATAAAAGCATGAAAAAATCCTAGCTTCCCTCACCTGGACAGATGCTAGTGGAAAGCACAGGCACCTACGGCAACGAACCCAACAGCTTCAGGAGCATACTCAAGAGGTGGAGCAGAGAATGAGGTTGAGCTGACTTGAATCTGAATGAGCTTCGAGCCCTAGCAGAGCACTGTTTGAGGGGAAAAGAGGAGTAAGATGGCTGATTTTGCAAAGTGGACAGAACATGAGAGGGTTAGGTTGGTTTAGGGGTTTTGGGATGCCCTATGGGCCAGCCTTAGGCCCAACTGATTAAGAGAGGCCCTTAAATTTTAGGACAAAATTAAAGTGGGTCTTACAATTATACTCGTTACCCGGTGAAGATGGGGATGGGTCAAAAGTTTAATACTCGTTGGGTTTAGGTATAGGGATGAGGATGAATTTTTTTTACGGGAATAGATATGGGATAGCGAAACCCGTGCCCGCCCCGCCCCGTTGCCATCCCTAGATTAGACGAGTAATAGATATGCACTACTTGTATCCGATTAGATCCATTATTATCCTAATAAAAATTACTAAATATAAAAAAATATGTTTAATTGTAATAACCATTAATAAAATTAACAATAAAATTAAAGTTACTGTATTATGACCGTAGAATTTTTTTTCTTCTATTATACTAAAAATGAAATGTGACTATACTTTATTATACTGAACCAACTATTTCTCCTAAATTGTTTCATAAAATTTCCTTGCGTTTTGAATGCTTTTATACTTTAAAACAAAGACTAAAAAAAAGGATAAAAGGTTCAAAAGCTAAGATCATCCAAATTTTGAATCTAGAGTAAAAACAACTCTAAAAAAGTTTAGGAATATATTAAGAACAATTGATGAGGATTGGATAGTGAGGGATTGTTGAGTGACGAATGATAATATTGCAAATAGGATAAGAGCCCACCTAGCCGAACTTGAGTGGCTTGATCGCCACATAAGGTACTCTCCATCCCATCATCATCATCATCATCATCCCATGGTGATTATAAAATTCCCCTTAGAGGGGTTGGTAGGGCACATTTTTCATTTAGGATGCTAAACACCATTAGATTATAAATTATTTTTCTTATCATGTTCCCCATTCCTCTTTTTATTCCACTTTAATCAATGTCTCCTTGTCTCACCACCAATCATAAAACCCTAATCCCTTATTACCCCCATTTCATTCTTGTCCTCACTTTGATCATTCTCACTACCAAGTCAAAACAAAACTATATACCTATTCATTTTCCCTTTCTAAAGCTTAAACATTTACATCCCATGTTGTCGTTCTTTCATTAGCTTCTTAATTAATAACCTAAAAATATCAACATGCACACTAACTCTTGCTTAATAATATACTAATGTTATTCTAGATCTTGAGAGATAAAAAAGAAAATGTATCTCATCTAGATCTTAAAAGAACAATGAAATCTAAAGTTATTCTAATTTGATGCAACCGAAAGTGTAGTGACTTTACACGTCTAAGAAGAGAGCATCTTTTAAAGGGATAATTGAATAGATTAAATGTTTTGAATTACTCTTGTGAGACATACGAAGTTTTATCATCATCCCTTGTGTCAAAGGTGCTCTTACACAATAACTAGTGTACCTAAGTCTATGTCGAGAGAAAGAACAATGTTTTGTCTTGCGGTGCCACTAATAATGAAAGAGATTTCATGAATAAGTGATGAGAACGAGAATAAAGCAGAAGACAAAAGAAGGGTGTCCAAATATAGAATACAAGTAGATATTGTGCAAATGGACCACACAGTGAAAAGGGACACAAGGTATAATATAGTACAGAGATGAGATTCATTCAAAACCATTCTGCATCCCAAGCTGTGGTTCTCAAAACATCTAGAATAAGATATTTGGAATATAAACCTCCAATTCCGTAGAAAAATAAATAATGTGTCTTGCTAAAGATTGAGTTTTGAAAAGTGAGTCTCAATCCACATTAAAATGAAAAAAAAAAAAATATTTGAATTTTATATTCATGTTCTTTTATTATTGCCGTTTTGACAAAATAGTTGCTATGATCAATGGAGATTATAAATATTGAGGTTTGTTGTTATTGTGTCTAACTTTCAAATTGTTTTTTAAATGTAAGTGGGTCAATGTGTTTTTTTTATAGATCAGATTGCTTAGCAAGCGGATTAAAATGAGTTGAGTAAAAAAAAAGTGAGATTAACTTGTTTTCAGAACCCTAAATGAGGATAACTTTTGTCAGCTTATATTACGAGTGTGTACTAAAAAAAACTCATATTTTCTACCAATTTGATTTTGAAATTTTTTTTTAGAAAATACTTATAAATTTTGTTATGAAAAAAAAATTGCAGAAAATTGTTGTTAATTTTTTTGCAAAATATTTTATATAAAACACTTTTCGCAACAAATTTTGTAGAAAATACTTATGAATTTTATAATTTTATAAGAAATAATTACCCATGAAAGAATTACCTGCCAATTAAAATTCTTAAAAAAAATAGCAGGAAAATGTCTTTTCTTGTAAATTCTTTTAACAAATTTACAAAAAAATTCTCATGTAATACGAGAATTTTTAGTAGTGGTATGTGTTAGTTGTACAAAAATAAGTTGACAAGAAAACACAAAACTAACACATATTAATGTGTAAAAAAAAATATTAATATCAAGGTCTCATTGTGAGGTTGATAATGAAGAGAAAATGTTAATGATTGTTTTAGTGATTGGATGAATATGTTAGCTTAAAAGTACGTTAACATAAGATTACTGAAAGAAACACTTCTAGAGAAGACAAATAAGAAGAAAAGAAAAAAATACATCATAAGATAAATATATGAAAACGTTTCTACAAATGAGTTTATGGAGAAACTAATTTTAGTTTTTCTTCGTATAGTGCTATAAGGCTTAACATTTATGAATAGTTTATGGAGAAACTAATTTTAGTTTTTCTTCATTTTTGAATATGCACATATGCCGAAAAAACTAAAGAGGAAGATTCGAAACACAAAGCCTAATAATAATCCAGAAGATGAGGATATCTTTAGACTTGTTGTCCTTGCAAAAACACAAGAGAGAAAAGAGATGACTTTGAACTTATCTTCCACATTCTCCCACTTGCAATTACCATACACACAAAAGGTGGATTTGGACTACTTATAAAGACTAGATAGCTAATGCAACAACTAGGGTGGCATCAATTGAAGAAAAAAAAAAGTAAGGATGAGAAAAAGGGCCACAAGGCAAAGAGGTATTAATATTGGAAATTGAACTCATTAAAAAGTTAATTATCTGTTAAATTTTTAACCTTCATATTTTTTTATAGAGTTCAAATAGGCATTTGAAGCATAAAAACTAAAAGCATATATAATTACAATTAGATCAAGAGTTGAATTAACATCTTCTAGCTTCATGAAATGAATTTGAATTTATAAGCTGTGTCAATGAGTTCAATCACAATAGGCAAACAACATAATGGATTATTACAAACATTAAGAACTAAATAAATAAGATAATAGGAGTGAGAGTACGAATGAGTGAAAATATGAGTGCAACATTAAGAACTAAATAAATAAGATAATAGGAGTGAGAGTACGAATGATCAAAATATTTGTGTCCACTGTTATATGTAAATAAAATCCACAGCGAATAGTTGTTATGCACGAGTATTTGTTACATGCGAGCAGTGAGTAACAAGTATTTTAATACCTATTTATAAACACGTAGAATGTGAGAATCATACTATCAGTATTCGTGGGTATCCATTATCCTCAATAAATTAAATTAAAATTAAGTTTATATTTTATTAAGTTAAATTTAAATAATATTAAAATCTAATTTATATTTTATTAGATTATATTTAATTTAATTCATATTTAATTTTATTTTTTTTAATTTAATATGAATTTATTTTAAAAATTTATAAAATATTTTTTTTAATATTCACAGATATCTATGAATACATGTGGATTTTTTAAAACCTGTTGGTATGTTTTAAACTGATATCCGAGGAGTAACATGGTGGGTAACAAGTGAATTTTTTTGTTACAAGTAAACACTATTCATATCCAACCCGACCCGTTGTTATCACCAGATAAGAGAAAATGAAACAAATTTAGAACATGATATATATATATATATATATATATATATGTATGGGAAAAGACTTATATGGATGGAGAAGAAATATGGACCATTTTTGAAGACTCAATTTTCGTACATTAAAAGTGAATGAATACATAAAGTCATTCATGATTGCCTTAGTCAAGTTACAATAGGAAAAATATGAAAAATTCAAATTCAAAATTGAAAATCTAAATACCAATGTCAATTTCATGTTTTTCTTGTTTATGCATATCCTTCATGCTAATATCACAATAGTATTGCTACTTTTAAGTTTACTTATCATAATAAAATTGACATTTGTTTACTATTGTGTTTTGTAATGCATATCCATAGGAGAAATACAATATGCTTTGATTTGATTGTATTTTTAGCGAGTCACAATTAATATGTAAGCATTTGGTGATTTATTTTTGCCACAATTATCTTCATCCTCAAGTTGTACTTGTCGTTTTCATTTACTTCAACTTTTATATATTAAAGGAGAGAACATGATGAATTTTATTTACGTGGTCTAGATCTTCACTATTTTGGAAGAAATGAAAGAAAAACATGTTGTTATTGTTCTTATGGGACCAAGTTGTACTCCACAAATCTTTTGTACTCTTCTAGTATCCAATTTTTGACTTGAAGTCTCCTTACTCCGATGAAGCTTTGATCATAGTGCAGATGTACTCGTAAAAGACACTTTGATGCTTAAGTTAACACAGGTGATGTCAGAAATTCAAAGAATATTTTAATGTGTAATGAATGCATAGAACAATGTACTATTTATACCCTTTTTACTTGTGGGTCCTACTTGAGATAGGTCTTTGGGCTCAAAATAACTTTTTAACAGTTCCTGAATCCAGTAAAAACGGGAAAAATTACCAGAATAACCCTTAATAGTTGTTGGTAGGCAACTTTGCAATTGATTAAACCGAGTGTCATATACTTTGGGTCAGGTTCTGAATACTCAATACCCATTAAGCGGCCATATGGGATTCATAAGCTAGGTACTTTATGCTAGGAAGTTATCTAAGTAAATAGGGTTGGCTATTGTTATCATAGAACTTCATAGTATATTGTATGTGGCTTTGCAAAATGTTGGTGGTCGCGTACTATGTTATGGAGATTTGCATATCACACATTAGTTAGATGTTGTTGGCTGCTTACTGTGTACTGAGGGATTCCTTAGTACATAATAAGCGGCTTAGCGAGTGGTGATGATCGTTTACTATGTACTGAGGGATTTCTTAGTACATAGTAAGCCACTTGGTGAGTGTTGATGGTCGCTTAGTGTGTATTGAGGGATTACTTAGTACATAGTAAGCAACTAAGTAAGTGTTGATGGTTGTTTACCGTGTATTAAGGGTTTCTTTAATACATAGTAAACGACTAAGTGAGTGTTGATGATTGTTTATTGTGTACTGAGGGATTCCTTAGTACATAGTAAATGGCTAATTGAGTGTTGATGGTCGCATACTATGTACTGAGGGATTCCTTATTACATAGTAAGCGATTAAGTGAGTGTTGATGGTCGCTTAGTGTGTACTGAGGGATTCCTTAGTACATAGTAATCGGCTTAGTGAGTAGTGATGGTTGCTTACTATGTATTGAGGGATTCTTTAGCACATATTAAGCGGCTTGGGGAGCTCTATATGGTTGTGTACTGTGTATTGAGGGATTTGTACTCAGTTCATGGTGTGGTTGGGACAATTACTATCAAAGAGGATTAACTCCAAGTTAATGGCAAAAAAATGGTTTAAAGAAATTAAGCCTTACATTGTGTTTGGGTGAAGCATTTCAACAATTCTAAGAAATTGAAATGCATAGCATTTGAAATTCTTGTAATTGAATTTCCTTATTTTCTAAATAATATGTTTGGATAGAGTAATTGGAATACCTTACTTTCAAGTTCTTGTTTAGATAAAATAATTGAATTTCTCGTCTGAGATAAAATTTCATTTTAACAATATTGATTTTAATATATAAAAATTTGAAATTAAATTAAAAAAAAATAATAGTCAACTTGAAATATTTAAATTCGGTCAAATTTTGATCAGGCCAAGTGGAAGGAATTCAGCCAAATTTTGGTCGGCGTAAACTAAGACCTATTTAACCAAATTTAGGTGGGTTAACTCGGCCGAAATTCGGCCAAATTAAGGTCGGGGTCGATTCAATGGAATTCGGCCAAGGTTGACTTTTCCTAATCCGGCCACATTTGGGACAGGATCAACTCCAACAAATTTGGCCAAATTTCGAACATGTCTGACTCGACGAAATTTCCGCCAAGTTTTTGTTGGGAAAATCTTCGTCAAATTCAGTCGAATTTCATACGAGGTCCACTTGGCTAAATGCGACCCAATTTCAGACGAGGCGAACATACCTAATTCGGTTGAATTTTGGTCTGATCAATTCGGCCAAATTTGGCCAAATTCGGTCGAGTCAGTGCTGGTCAAATTTCGACCGAGCCTACTACGACCTAATTATGTCAAGTCAACATTGACCAAAACTTGGTCGTATTCGGCCAAGACGACCCCAACTGAATTCGGTCGAGTTTGTCTTGACCAAATTTTGATCGAGTACCCGACCAAATTCGGTCGAGTTGGCCCAGACCGAATTTGGTCGAGTTGGATGTAGCCCAATATTTGGCCGAACTAGGTCAAATTCGGCCGAATTTGACCGAGTCAGTCCGGACCAAATTTCGGCCAAGTTCGTACCAATCAAAATTTGATTGAATTCGTTCGAGTCAGTCCTGGTCAATTGTCGACCGAGTCGACCCTGACATTTTTTGTCTTGAACAATGAGGAATTTCATAAATTGTTGAATTTCAATTTCCTTCTTATTTAAGGGAATTTCAAATGTTATTATTTTATTTATTTGAAATACCTTCTTAAAATTCTACAAATAAATGAATTATTCTCTTTAATTATCTCATCCAAACATATTATTATGTTTGTAGGAATGACGGTTATAAACAACGTTACACTATCATTACACAAATAATAAGTGTTGATGACAAATTTGGCCTGTAGAAGAGCAAGTGTACACAAATGGCTTAAGTCAACCATCAAATTTGATGGATTGTGCACTATTGTAAATGTAATTATATTTTAATAATTATCTTCTATAATTTTGAAATTAAAATTATGAATTTTTTTGAAAAAAAAAATCTTTGTTAATTATCATTAAAGTAGAGAAATGACGTCAAATATAAAATGAATTATCATTGAAAAAATGACAAATAAATTTGTAACTAATTTACTGCTAGAAATTCAAACTTTTGACGACAATTTTAGGTCAACTATAGTTGAAAGTGGAAAAATGAAAATGATTCTCTTTATAATTGTTGTCGGAAAGATAGTAATTACAATTTTGTTATTAATTTAATTTCTAATAACAAATATTTAATAATGATTCTAGGTCAATCATTGTTATTTAGTCCCTTTTAGGGATTTTCTATTATTACTAAGGTTGAGTGTGTCTCATTCTTTAATAGTGGAGTCTGACATATGAGTCTAGGACTCATTGTTGGCACAAATAATTTGGATGATTGGGTGTTTGAAGATTTGATAAAGGTACTTGAAGCCATTGTCTTAGAACATGTTGGAACCATATTTATATTGATGAAGATATGGAGATTTGATGTTTCACATGTTGATCAAGCCTTGTATGCGTGCTCTTTATTTAGATTAAGGTTAAATATGTTTTTCGTCCCTCAAGTTTAAGTAAAATTTGGAATTAGTCTCTCTTCAAAACTTTCGACCAATTTAGTCATTCATCTTTAAAAATACGTGAATTTAGTCCTTTTAACCAAATTTTGTTAAGTTTATATGACGTTTCAAGTGCATTTCATGATAGTTTTGAATTGTTTACACCATTTGACACATTTTCGCTTTAATGTTAACTCAAATATTATCATAAAATGCGTTTAAAATGTCAAATAAACTTAACAAAATTTGGTAAGAAGAACTAAATTCATGCATTTCTAAAGATGAAGGACTAAATTGGTATAAAGTTTCGAAAAGAGACTAATTCCAAAATTCATTGAAACTTGAGGGACCAAAAACATATTTAACCCTTTAGATTATTCATGGGAAACAAGGTTGAAGATTTTAATTCATGTTGTAGACTATTTTGCATTAGTTATATGTATATGGTCTTAGTTGTGTCTTTTAATCTGTTGAAATATTTTTTTCAACGGGTTAAATGGTGTCTTTTAATTTGTTGAATGAATTTTTAATAGATTAAAAGATTTGCTACAATAGTTTTAACTGATACATATCCAATCAATTTGATTTCTTTTGTAATCGACTGATTTCACTTAAGATAAGTGAAATCAACTAATTGATTTGAAAATTGTTGAATTTCGTAACAGTTTGACTATAAAAGTTGTATTTTTTTGAATAAGAGTTGTGAAAACCATTTTTGAGCGCAAAAACTTTTTGGAAACTGTGGAATTCTCTCTTTTTCGTAATCGTACAGTGTGCAGCTGTTGAAGATTGATCTTGGATAATTTTTGGAGCATTTTGCTTGGTGTTTGAAGCTTGAAGAATGTGATTTTGGTAGGCAAAGTTGTGCAATCTAATAACAAGACAATAATTAGACTTTTCTCAAAGCATAGAGTCTAGAGAATCTATGTTCTGTATAAATGAAATAAAGAATAACATCTAATTAATAATATCTGTTTATAGACCTCCTATTCTTTATTTTTAAATTTATCTTAAAATAAAACTCAACTTTTATAACAAATATAAATCACTTTAAATATTAAAAAAAATATAATTACCATATTTTGCTTTAAATTACCTATGGTAAAGAATCCTTTCCCAACAAATGAACGTTTTCCATATGATTTTGCCATCTCGAATTTACCAACAAAAATGCTAAAATCTAACTTTGCAATGGATATTTCTTAGTAACGTGCCTCAAAATTATTGTTCTTTTACCACCAATTTTTTTTAGGATGTACCAAAGAAATATTAGAGGGTCATTATTTTTAATTTACATACAGGTGTATTCTATGATTTCAATTTGTTCAATTTGTCTGTAATCGGTAAAAAAACTAATTTGCAATAGACTTCTGCATCGATAATTTTTTGTTAGTAATAGGATATTTCTGGTAATAAAATATAAACTTATAAATTATTTCCTATATGGACTGGCATCAGAAAAATTAAATTATTTCAAACTTCTACAACAGTCACTATTCTATTTAATTACACTTATAGACTCTTCATATTTATAATAGTGTTTTTAAATTTAACTTGTTTCAGAGTATCTATATCTATATATAAATGTGAACTAACAAATGGCAAAGTTTTCAATATTTTAATATTTCTGAAACAGTTGAATTCAAAATTTTCTTTCTACTTTCTACAACAGGAAAATATGTTTACGTGTCATCTTCTCAGAATTTTGAAGATTAAAAAATAAGTCAAAAACAAACATTTTCATCTCTCTGTATCCCACACACTATCAACTCTTTCAAACTTATCTCTCTTTCTCACACCCTTTCATCTTCTTCTCTCTCTTCCTCAAACCTTTTCATCGTCTTTTCTCTCTTTCTCAAACCTCTTCAGAGCTTCTTCTCTCTTTCTCAAACCTCTCAGCTTCTTCATTTGTCTCTGGATCACCCACACACCACACCATGGCGAACACCAAATCTTCAGCTTCATCTCTCTATTTCTCACTCACACAGAACACCATCTTTCTCATTTTACATACGTCCTTACCTTTTTACGAGACTTCATCTCTGTCTTTCTAACTAAAACATTCAGATCTACTAAAAAAATAATCTTTTGGTTCTTTTCTGCTGGATCTCGATTTTGCTCTTAGATCTACTTTGTATTTGTTTTACGAGACTTCATCTCTGTCTTTCTGACTCAAACATTCAGATCTACTAAAAAAATAATCTTTTTGGTTCTTTTCTGCTGGATCTCGAGTTTTGATCTCGATTTTGCTCTTAGATATACTTTGTATTTGTTTTATTTTTGTGTTGCATTGATGTTTTGCTCTCAGAATCATGAGGTACGTGAAGAACACAAAAAACGTAACAACTTTTCTGCGATTTTTTGTTCTTCTACCATATTTAACAAATCTTATTTGTTGTATCGAGGTTTTTGTCTCAGATCTACTGTTGGATGAATTTGTTCTTCTCAGATCTACTTTTCTTTTGGTTCATTTTTTCCTCTTATATTCTTGAGCACCTTCACAAGACTTAAAAAAAGGTAACCACTTCTCATTTTTGTTGTTCTTCTACCTTCTTATGTTTCTTTCTATTATTTTTTTGTTTGATGCATATTTTTCTCTGATATCTACTTATTTTTGTTTTATTTTTTTGGTGGATCAATGTTTTTCTTTTAGATCTACTTTTCTTTTGGTACGAGATTTGTTGAATTTATGTTTTTCTTTCAGATCTATTTCTCTTTTGAATGGTTTATTTGCTCTTAGATTTCTTTTTCCATGTATATTGTTTGATGAATTTTTTTCTTCTCAGATCTACCTTTCTTTTGGTTGATGTTTTGCTCTAAGAGCCTTGAGCAACTTCACAAATACAAAAAAGGTAATAAGAATTTTGTTTTTTTTCCGTTCTTCTACCATCTTCTCAAATCTACTTTGTTTTCTATTATTTTTGTTTTTCGTGGATATTTTTCTGTAAGATCTACTTATTTTTGTTCGGTGAATTTTTTCAGATTTTTTTTCTCTGTTGAAAAAATGCGTTGGGTTGAGGTTTTTTTCTCAGATCTATTGTTTGATGGAATTTTTCTTCTCATATATTTTTTGTTGATGTTTTCCTCTAAGATTTTTTAGGACCTTCATCGTATTAAAAAGAAGGTAACAACTTCTAATTTTTGTTTTCTCACATCTACTACCATCTTCTCAGATCTACTTTGTTTTCTATTATTTTTGTTTTTCATGGATACTTTTCTGTAAGATCTACTTATTTTTGTTCGGTAGATTTTTTTCAGATTTTCTTTTCTATGTTGACAAAATGTGTTAGGTCGAGGGTTTTTTCTCAGATCTACTATTGGATGGATTTGTTATTCTCATATATACTTTTTTTTTGTTGATGTTTTCCTCTGAGATTTTTTAGGACCTTCACCGTACTAAAAATAAGGTAACAACTTCTAATTTTTGTTGTTCTTCTACCATCTTCTCAGATCTTATTTTTTTCTATTTTACGAATATTCTTGTCTGAGATCTACTTATTTTTGTTCTATTTTTTTGTTGGATAAATGTTTTGTTTTCAAATCTACTTTACTATGTTGCATTTATCTGTTTGATTGGTGTTTTTTTCTCAGATTTACTTTGTCGTTCGTATTTTCGTTCTTCTACATAGTAAAGGTTGAATCTTTTAACCTTTCACTCTTTGACGACGACAATAAAGGTACGTAAGTTTCATACTTTGGATGATATTCTCTTCTTCTCTAAGATTTGGTTGTTTGTTTTTTCTACATTTTTATTTTGATATTTTCTTCTTCTCTAAGATTTTGTTGTTTGTTTTTCTACGTTTTCATTCTTCAATTTTGATTTAAATTTTTAATTCCTCAACATATTTTTAAATCTGGTGGATTGTTCATCTGTTTAAGACTACTTATTATCATTGAAGGTAATTAATTATAACTAAGTGTACCTTTTGTATATTTAATAAGTTTAAATGTAATTATTTAATTCTTCATTTGTCATTTCTTTAATAATATTGGATTTATTTTACATTTATAATTATAATATTTATTACATCGTCTTCTTTACCAAATCTCTTGCAGACATATAGATATATCAATGGACACTCACTATACCAAGTTTACTAGCTGCAAAGTTTAAAGATGGTTTCATTACAGTTCATTTACAAGAAAAGGTATGTATTTGACTATAATAATCTTTTTTGGTCAAATAAGTACTTTGATATTTTTTCTTTATGCATTACCGAAGATACTTTAAAATTGAAATTAAAGTATAAAGTATTTTATTATGACTGATTCAAATATGTGGATTGTTGAAAAACTCTTTTTTTGTATGTTTTAGGTAACTTTTGCATCTTTCAAAGCATACTCAAGTGTGAAAAGATAACAACAGATTTCTTGTCGCACACCTTTTGGCTGCAGCATGCAACAGTTAATCATTTCCAAAACATTCAATGCTCTCTCGTGGTCTTCTCACACCAATTTTTTATTATTTAGGATTATTATTTTATGAGTTGTATTTTGCTATTTTAATTTTGATATAAGAAATATAATTATTAATATTTGACATTTTTTATTTACTATTTAATAATAATGTATAATATATATTACATGATTCAATTTAACTTAATTTGATTTAATTATATGTAAACACTTTTTTTTGGATGCAATAATGATATATGCAAAGTAATAATGTATATAATAGATATGTATATCCGAAATAATGTTCAATCTTTTAGAATCCTACAAAATATTTGAGATTAGAAATTAGGAGTGTCAAAACGGGCCAGCCTGGCCCATTTTGGCCCGGCCCGCCAGTGGCCCGCCAAAAACGGGTCAGGCTGGGTTGGCCTGCCATCAATAAACGGGCCAAAAACTATAACCCGTCCCGTTTTTGGGCGGGCTGGCCCATCTCTTTTGTTTATAAATTTATTATATATATATATATATATATATATATATATATATTTATATAATAGAAAAAAAGTATTATTTTTTATTTTTTTTTTTAATAATAAAAAAATTAAAAAAAAAAAAAAAACAAGTTGTCGGGCCGGCCTGTTCTGACCCGTTAAACTGGCGAGCCAGACAGGCCGGGTTGCAGCGGGTTGACGGGTTGGAAATTCCAACCCGACCCGCCCTTTTTTGGGCGGGCTGGCGGGCCGGCCCGGTGGGCCTGACCCATTTTGCCATCCCTATTAGAAATTATCACTATAAATAGCGTAAAGTAAATATTTTTTTCAATACCAAAAAGACATACTTATTTTTTTCAATAATATTTTTTGTATACTAATAATCATAATAATAATAGTAACGATTAATAACAATAACCAATAGTACTGATAGTAAACATTTTAAGATTAACAAATAAATATATATTTATACTTATCAATGTCATTGGTGATTGAAGATTTATTTTTATTATATAATCAGTTAATCTTTATTATATAATTATTTAAATATAAATATTGAGCTTCAAATTTGTTTTACTTATATAGTGATATTTATTTCTTTAATTGATTTTGGCAAATTCAAAACTCAGTTTTTGATAGTTTAATAAACTAAAAAGTTTGTTTTTAGGATTTGAAATTAACATTTTTTATTATTTGGTGACATTTTAATCTTTTATTTATTTTATTTTAATTTTTTTTATTAAAATTATTAATTGAATTTGTATTTCAATAATTCAAAAGTCCAATTTCAATTTATATTGATAACTGAAAAGTCCAACTACATGTCAAACTCTCACATCTTGGTAAGTGTAGTCCGTATTTAATTGTTATGTTAACTCATTCCTTTTTCATGCTTTGGAGGAAGGCATAGATTTTCTCTTTTTCAAAGTTGAGTGTAACGAAATTAGCATCCACATCAAAGTTCTTTACAACAAGTTTAATTGGAAAATGTGATATTTTTTTTTTAAATTTTCCAGATTATGAAAATATGTGTTTGAAATACTTTGCTTAATGATTAATGCTCAAACATTGTTAATGAAAGTAATATAATGAAAATTAATTAATAATTGGGACTTTAATTTTATTCTCACCAAGCATTAATTCACACAACATTAATTGTCACTAGAAGCAATTCATTTTTTATGGTCTTAATGCATTGAAGCATATCAACGGGCAGATCCACAATAAACAAGAAAATTTTGCGTATTTATAATGCATTATTATTATTATTTATTATGAAGACCAACAGTTTTGTAGGACCAAATCCCCACTTTGAAATTCTCAAATCATAAAGTTTGTTGTCAAAGTGCCAATGAAAAAGTTTTCACATTGTAAAACTTCTTTGTCTTAGCACTAGAATGCAATGAACAATAAAAATTTTCTTTCTACAAAATATTTGTATTGGATGGACATCCCTAAAATAATAAAATTTATTATTTTTGGTAAATCTATCATCTTAGCATTTGTTTTTTTATCTTTCACAGATCCAAAAATACATAATGTGTCATTGTCGTTGTATTGTTGTCTTTCAACATTTCTTCTTCCTCATTTCGTATAAGATCCAAAATACTATATGCGACAATGATGTTAGTAAAAGTTTAGTTGATGTTGCCAACTTTCACAATAAAAAAATCAAGTTTCAATGATGTTATCCAATTTTCCTTTTAGCCAAGTAATAGAAACCTACTTTGCATCTTCAAAAAAGCCATAAAAATATTTCTTGCATAATTTCAATTATCTTCTTCAATATTAAAGATCTACTTTCCATCTTCCCAAAAAAAAATTAATTCACCGTGCCAAGGCCACTACTACAAAGTTTTTCGTTTTCCAAGACTACCGTCACCAACTTTTCACCTTCTTTTTCCAACACTTATCTTCTCACTCATCAAAGTCAATTTTTTTTCTTCTAACAATTAACTTTTCATCTTTTTCTTTCAACAAAGCAATTAATATTTTGGGTTTTGGTGTCATAATGCATTGCAAACACACATCTTCCAATTATGTGAGCATCAAGTATCAACGTGAGCAATTATGCTTTGTGGGACTCAATGCACTGCCAAATACTGATACGTTGCCAAATTTGAAGTTTTAATTGAATTTGTCTTTTAAATTTTAGGTGACTTCCTCAGGAAGTTTTGTAAAGTTGTCATAATTAATTAGTATTTCAAATCACCATTACTTTATTTTATCTTTATATATAACATCATTACTTTATTTTATTTTTATTCTTAATTTAAGTTTCTTATTCAAATATTTAGCTACTTTCTTCAAAAAGCTTTGGTAAAGTTTTTCAAGTGACATTGACATTCTTACTTTTAATCTTCCACAAATATGTTTTCTTCATTATTTCATTGGATGAAAATAATGGAATTTCATCTCACTATTTTACTGGAAGAAGGTATGAAATTCATATCTAAACAAAATATACATTGATACCAATGTTTACTTTTCTTTGACAAATAAAGTCTCATTTTGGTTGTACTATTTATATTCAACAAAAGTACTCCTTTTGCATGGTAACCAAAAAGATTTTTAAATTAAGAGCATTTCCAAGAGAAGTAGGTTTTACGATCATGTCAAATAGTTGATGCACTATTATTATTTTATTATTATATAATGTATATATTTAATAAAAGTTTTGGAAACTGAAACGATTGTATTGTTTAATTAATTTCACTTCAAAAAAATTTCCTTTTTGATTGTTAACAATGAGGTATCCTTAATGGTATGTGGAAGAAATTCTAGAGGAGAATTTACAATCATTTTTGTTTCCTATTTTTGTTATAATTTTGTTTCATTTCATTATTTCTTATAAAAAAATAACTTTTCTCTACATTTTTTTGTTATATATTCAAAGACATGGACTTCAAAATTAAAGCATAAAGAAATTGACAAAAAAAAGAATAATTATGATTTTAAGCCAACAAATATTTTGTGGCGAGATTTTGGGAAAGTGAAATGTAACTACATTCAAGCAACACTTAAAAGTAGTTTTCGAAAATTTTGAATAAAAAATTAAATTTATATTAAATTAGGATTGAAAAAAATACTTATTTTTTTATGACTTCAAATATATATTTTTTTATATCAAATAAATTTTTAGAACATTTAGAATTTCTATCTGTTTTTTTCCTGAAAAACTTAATTTTTATTATATTAGGTTTCTAAAAACAATTATTCAAATATGTTTTTTTTACGTAAAAAAATCTTTAAGTTAATTATTATATTAGAAATCTTATTATTTATGATATTCTTTTAGGAAACCAATATAAGCTTCTACATTAATTTATAATTTCTTTAATATTTTATCATATATATTTATTTATATTCATGTTTTATTTTTTTAATATTCAAATTTTATTGTTACGTTATTATGAGTTTGCAATTTTTATATTATTTTTCGTAAAAAAAGATATTATAAATATTTTTTTTCTATATAAGATTATTCAATTGCATATTTTAAATATATTGTATTTACATATATTGTATAAATATAAGTTTCCCTCATTTTATAGATTTTAAAAAATACATCTAATTAAATCTATGTGATTTTCTTTTATTACAACTTATTGTATAGCTAAAATTAAGGAGGCCGAATTTATTGTTCCCTTGTACGTATCCTGTATATAATGACTTTTTAATACTCAAATCAAATACATACTTAAACACGTAAAACAATCCATCTAAACATTATTAAATTCAAAAAAAAGTAGGTTTACATTCATTCTTATTGTTCCGCCGACAATCATTCTATTTATAATAAGACCAATCCTTCTACCACTACTAACATTCATGAAACAAACCAAGAAATCCAAAATCAATTCAAAAAAAATAAATATTATAAAGGGATTACTGAAAACTCAACTGATCAAATCATGGAACCTATATAAAAATCGACTTATCTTATCTGTATTAGTAAGAAGACAAAATTTTAGACTTTTTTTTAAACTATAACGCCTGGATGAACACTTCTTCCTCGAAAACATCAAAACACCGTACTGATGAATTATATATATATATATATATATATATATATATATATATATATAAATCTAGAAGAAAAAAAAGGTACGAAATAAATGTTTTTCCAAATATAGTAATAATTATATTAAATGTAAGACGTAGATTTCAATATAATTTATGTTTATAAATTTAGTTCAGTATTAATTGGTATATTATTTTATTAATAATATAATTCATTATTATATTTAATATTACTATAAAATAATATTATCTATTTTAATTAATTTGTTATAAAAAATAATTGGAATTAATTATTTAATTTTTTTCATATTATTAAACTTTTTATTAAATATTCTATTTATAAGTATACATGATTATATATTTAAAGAAAATTATATAAAGAAATTAATTATATTGAAATAATAATAATTATTTGTATTATTATTAGTATTTTATTAAAATTAGTAGTTATTAATTAACTTATATATTTTTTACAGTATTTTTTTAAATGGATAAATGAATTTATGTAAGTAAAAAGTAAAATTTAGATTTAGTTTAACAAAAGTACATCACTTAGGCTTTGTTCACTTTAAAAGATGAATTTGAAGGAGAGTGAGATGATGTATTTAGATGGATATGAGTAGATTTGAGTGGATGATTTGTTTTGTTTCTTTGAAGGGATTTGGAGATGAGAGTTAATGGATTTAGAGATAAAGTTTGTGAGAGTTTGAAAAGAATTTAAAAATAATTTTAATAAATTAAAATATAAAATTATTAAGTTATTTTTATGTTAAAAATTGATATATTATTATTAATATTATTTAATATTATATATATATATATATATATATATATATATATATATATATATATATTTTGAGAACGTGGTGTGGAGTAGGGATGGCAACGGGGCGGGGCGGGTACGAGTATCATGATCCCATCCCCATCCCCATAATAAAAATTCATCTTCATCCCCATCCCCACCAGGTAACGGGTATTTTCTTATACCCATACCCATACCCATTTTTTTATTGTTCCATATATCAATTAAATAATTTTTATAAAAAAAATTTAAAAATCACACCAACATAATCATGATACTATCAAAATATTCAATATTAAAATAACATACTCTTTTTTCTTTTCATGATGTCAAATATTAAGAAAAATATTATAATAGTATAAATCTCAAATTAAAGTATCAAATAACAACTAAATAAAATTCAAATAATTATATAAAAGCTAAAAAATTACACATTACTAAAATT
>Ga0214542_1006604_pt1 | contig 20973 bp, 15 predicted proteins | sample CNSS1metaG_FD_160096 | JGI IMG/M metagenome (GOLD analysis project Ga0214542, IMG submission 160096) | Root nodule microbial communities from cowpea collected in UCLA plant growth center, Los Angeles, California, USA - CNSS1 | ecosystem: Host-associated > Plants > Roots > Nodule | place: USA...
TATATATATATATATATATATAAAATCACTCTTAAAAATGTTCATCAAATAATGTTCATAATACTCATCTATGTATTGACTAGGTATGAGTATCGGTATAAGAAATATCTGACTTTTTCAATTAAGTATTTGATGGAAATGTACATATCCGTTCTTTCCCCATACCCGCCATATATAATATCCATCCCCGTCATTTCCCCATCTAGTCGAGCGGTCCTTTTTGTTGATATGGAGAGCCACGACTCCCTCAACTAGTAACGAATCTTGATCAAAAATTTTGAAGGGACCAAAATAATATATTCAAATTTTATATATTTAATTATTATCACTAATATAATAAAAATATATATAATTTGATAGAAGTGGACATGAGAAAATCACACCCACATCTGTTCACTTGGTGAGTCTTCATTTTTTAGGTCGAAAATTTTCTTGTTGGGGAGAATGTAAGGCTCGTTAAAATTGTGTTATTCTTTTCTGCCTTAAAGTAAAGGGCTGCCTCTTGTAATTGGGCCTAGGGCTGGCCCAAGTGATAAAACCAAACCCTAATCTGGCTAACACACTCATTCTCACACATTCACAGATTGCAGCCGTCTCTCTCAACTACGCCAATAGAGCTCTGTTAGGGTTCGCTTCCTCGCCTCAGATTGCACCCTACATCTCATACCTTTACTTCGTAAAAGCTCTTTTCCGTATTTCCTCCATTTAGGGCTCCATAATAACTCTGTTCTGCTACTGTCCCGTTGTTCCGCCAGTTTCCCAGTCCATCTCTCGAGCTGCTGTGCTCCGTGGTCCAGTGTCAAAGTCTCGTGTAACCCCTTCCAGGTACGAGAAGTTAGGGCTTTCATGAAATTGTTTTCATCCATGTTTGTTTATGTATTTTCATGCGATTTAATGATCTGTATACTGTTCAGAGTGGGTGAAATGTATTGTTGCATTGTTTGGCTTGGTTTGGGTCTGTTATGCGAGTGAACAGTGGGTGAGGACTGATAATCTCGCCCAAGCGAGCTTGCCATGCCCAAGCGAGATGAGCAAAGGCTCACCCAAGATTCTCGCGCGAGGGGTCGCTCAGGCAACCAGCTCAATTTGAGTGAGTGAGCATCTCACCCAGGCAAGGAGGGTCTCGCCTAAGCGAGACAGTGTAGAGGCCACTGTTCCAGATTTCGAGCCCTCGCTTAGGCAAAGAGAGCTCATCTGAGTGAGAGACTCTCTCGCCTGAGCGAGACTCCTCTGCCTGAGCGAGGGGTTGGGCGAGAATGTGGTCTAGTTTGGCATTTCTTTTTCGTTCTTGGATGTTTGGCATGTAATCAATTGAATTACTGTATGATGGCATGATGGGATTGAGTATATATGATGAGGGGAGGCTTACATGTAATGAATAGTGAGTTTGGCATGACCTTATGTGGATTATACATGAGGGGTTGGATACGTATGTGGTCACAAATCGGGCATGAACAATGATGAACATTGATGATTGGTAATTCAATGGCATGATATTGATATGAGGGGAGACGTTTTCTCATGATTGGTAACACGAGTTGGTATTGGTTGACATGTGATACATGAGGGTGGTTTATGGATGTTGGTATGAAATTTCTATGCATGGTGTATGTGTTTATTTCTTGGCTGATTATATATGTTGGTAAGTGGTCAGTACGTAATCCCTTGGAGTCTCTAGGTGAGGCTTCAAGGTCGTGCTTCAGTGGTCGAGACGTAATTCCATGACCCCTATTAGTGGGTGTCTATGGTGGTGCCCCATCTGTATTGTCTGGTAAGGATTCAAGGTAAGGTTGCATCCTGACACTCTAAGGGGTTAGTTAGTCTCATTTAGAGCGGACTGACTCTTGTTGCGAGAGTAGCAGGAGGCCTGTAATTCATTAAGGGCTAACCTTGTGGTGAGGGAAATTGATTCATTGTAACATTTGTAACACATAGCTCGGGGGTGAGTAGAGGTATCCACCACAAGTGCAAGTATCCACTGAATCCGACCAGATTGTATGTATTCGGATGAGTCGAGTCGAGTCCGTAGTGTATTGGTTGAGAGTCATAGCATGTTGAGTATTTTATGTATGGTTGACTGCGAAAGTGTATTAGATTACTGGATGATATTATTTTGTGCTCTAGCTTACCCTACTTTTATTGTTGTGTGTTCTATTGTGTGATACTCTCTTTTGCGATGATCATCAACTTGTTGGTGTGAGCAGATGCGAGGAACACCCGTGGGCAACAGGGAGGTCGTGGTTCCGCTGCATAGTTCGCGTAGACTGATCTTTAATTTCTTTATGGGTTCTTTAGGGCTATGGCCCATGTATTTGTTCGTCTTTGGATTTGATACTTTTGTTAAACCCTTTATCCAGCTTTCTTTTGGGCATCGTGGTGTGCCTTGGGTTGTAAGGAGATGAGTTTCAAACTCCAGGATTACGCTAGTATGTTATCTTTATGTGACGCTTCCTTTAATGTCGCTTATTAAATTAAATGGGGTGTTACAGACTAGGTATGAGTATCAGTATAAGAAATATCCGACTTTTTCAATTAAGTATTTGATGGAAATGTACATATCCGTTCTTTCCCCATACTCGCCATATATAATATTCATCCCCGTCATTTCCCCAGCTAGTAGAGCGGTCCTTTTTGTTGATATGGGGAGCCACGACTCCCTCAACTAGTGGTGGATCTTGATCAAAAATTTTGAAGGGACCAAAATAATATATTCAAATTTTATATATTTAATTATTGTCACTAATATAATAAAAATATATATAATTTAGTATTGAAATCTCCTTGTATGTTTTCTTTAGAAAAATGATAGTTTTGAAGTTGTATTTAATATAAAACACATTTTAAATAAGTTTTTCTAATTTAATCTCTTTCACTGGATATTCTCATATTTAAAAAATTAAATATACAAAAAACTCATAAAATTCATAACTTTTCTTTCTATATTCATAAATATACAAAAAAACTCATAAAATTCATAAGATTAAAAAAAACTAAATATTAAGCTAATATTTCTCTGTCACAGGATAGAAGAGAGTTATCTTTTTTTATCTTAAAAGAGAACAAATGAGAGCGAGGATAATGAATTTGTATCTAAGTTTCTATTTCTTTTTTAAAACAAAAAATAAAAGAAGATATGCAAGAGTAGTAAATGGATACAATAGATAAAAAAATTAAAATGAGGGAGAAGAAGAAAAATATCTCAATTAAATTTATTATTTTTTATTATATTTAATTTATTATTTTATTATTATAAAAGATATAAAAATCAATCTAAAAAATTAAAAAAATATATTTTAAAAATATTTTGAAAAAAATTTAATAAATTTTGGGGCATGGCCTCCCTAGAGTCTTCTAAGCTCCGCCATTGCCCAACTTTCTTTTTATTTTATTTTTTATATATATATTTTAAAAATATATTTATATATTATTTTATTCTATATAGTAATTTAGTTTAAAAAAGCTTTTTTAAAATTTGAAAGCCATGTTTTCCCTTTTGTCTATTATTTTTTGTTCTTTATTTGGTTTCTCTCCCTTTCGTACCTCCATCTCTTTCTCACCTATTCTTTCTATCTCAATTTTCATCCTTAATCTGTCATTATTTTCAAAATCAAATTTCACTAAGGCGAAATCGATGAGCTAAGGAACATTTTGGACCAAACAATTTCCTTTTTTGAGTAAGTTGATTTTCTACATTTGTTTTTGGAGCAATGTGTTTCTTCTCTGGTACGTGGCTTTTCTACACTATAGGAAGATCTTTATTTATTAGATATCATAAATTTATGATTTAATTGTTGATTGAACTTTTCTTTATTTATATAGAGCTATTTTAAGCTTTGAAATTGTGTAAGGGAAGAGCAATATTAAGAATCTACTTTAAGGTAAGGAAGCAAATAATTTAGAAGTTGTTAATTTTCTTATAATATTGAGTATTGGTTTTGAGATTTAATTTGGGGTATTCATAATTTTATATTTTCCTAAATCGATGAGAGGTGACAAATTTATATTAGAAAAATTATGATAAAGAGTAAACAAATTTATTCTTTTTTCAAGAGGAATGTTTGTGATGAAGATCAAAAAAATGCATCTATGTTAACTAAACTTAAGAAACTTTACGAGAATCGAAGAATTGAAGAAAATGAAAAACAACTCTCTAAAGTTCCTAGAGTTAGAACTTGATCCAGGGAAGCATCCTCAAATTTTGCAATACCCACTATTTCAAATTGATGAGATATGAAAGACTTATCTAAGCTAGGGTCCATATCAAATGCATTTAGAAAATTATTCGTTATTTGGTAAATATGATCATCCAAGAATATTTCAATACATATGGTTTAGCTTATTTTCTTCATGGTTAGAGTATTAACCATTAAAAGATGATGCATATCTTTTAGTAAAAAACCAAGCAGACGACCTGACTCAGATGTTTTCATTGTTACAGGTAATTTAGTTGATTTTCTTTGAATTCTAATTAGTAATGAGTTGATTGTCATGAACATGTTCTAATTTTTTTAGTGTTTTATAGGTTTTAAAAGTTGGAGGAAAGTTAATAATGGAAAATATTATGCTTTCCTTAAACACATAGGGAAAGATCCTTCCTCACCACACAATATTGTAGTGTCTGCTTGTCAATACTTGTTAAATAAAAATTGTCATATTAGAGTTGTTTTGGAAGTGCAAAAATCAGATAATCAAATTATGAAGAATTAATTGCATCTCAAAACTTCAATTGACATGGGTCAGCTTTTATCACTTCAAGCTTGTTCTTTTAGAGGTCATGATGAAACTACTAAATTGAGGAACCAAGGTAATTTTTTGAGATGATAAAACTTACAACATCATACAATGCTGAAGTCACAAAAGTTGTGTTGGAAAATGGTCGATACAATTCTAAATATACTTCACATAAAATTCAAAATGAGTTATTGAATATTCTTTCTAGTAAAGTGAAAAATCATTCGTGAGGAAGTTGGGGATTCCAAGTTTTGTATAATTGTCGATGAAGCTCGTGATGAATAAAAAAAATGAGTAAATGGATCTTGTTTTGAGATTCGTTGATAAAAATGGATTTATACAAGAGCGATTTTTTTATATTGTGCATGTTAAAGACACTACGACATTAACTTTGAAGAATGAATTATGTGTTGTACTATCTTGACATAATATTAATGTTTCTAATATTCGTGGTCAATGGTATGATGGTGCTAGCAATCTGAGAAGAGAATGGAACGGATTACAAGCATTATTCCTGAGTGATTTTCCTTATGCATATTATGTTTATTGTTTTGCTCATCGGTTATAACTTACCTTGGTTACTACATCAAGAGAAGTTATTCCACTTCATAAGTTCTTTTCAAAATTGATTTTTATTGCCAATATTGTTTGCTCTTCTACTAAACGATGTGATGAGTTACATGTTGCCAAGTTACATGAAATTACATTTTTTAGAAATTGATGAGCTTGAAAATGGTAAATGGGCAAATTAGATTGTTACTTTAAAACGAGTTGGGAATACCCGTTGGAACTCCCATTTCTCTTTTATTTATAGCTTGATCAATATGTATGATACAACTTGTTCAGTTCTACAAAAATTATTATTGATGGATCTACTTATTCTCAGCTTGATCTACTTATTCTCAATGCTTACAAAATCTTGACCTCACTTGAGTTTATATTGATCTTATATTTTATGATAGAAATTATGGGGATAAGAGATGTTCTTTGTAAAGCATTACAACAACTATCTCAAGATATAGTAATGATAGCACTTAGTTTGTTCTACAAAAGCATTTATTTAACTTGAGAGAAAATGGTTAGGATAAGTTATTAAAAAATATATGACTTCTTTTTGTGAAAAACATGACATTAAGGTGCCTAATTTTGTGGCTTCTTATGCAGCAAGGCAAGCATGCTCTTTAAAAAAAAAGATTATCATATTACAATGAAGCATTACTTGAGAGTTGAAATATTCTTTGTTACAATTGATAAAAAATTACAAGATTTAAATTGTAGATTTAATGACCAAACTATGGAGTTATTAATTCTAAGCTTTGCACACTTGTAGAAAAATATTATCCCATAAATTTCAATGATCAAAAGAGAAGATTAATTTGAATTTTCAACTTCAACATTTCATTGTTGATGCTCGTCAATATTCAAATTTGAAGAATTTATCAACAATGCAAGAGTTTTGTACATGTTTGGCAAACAACAAAAAAGTATGAAGTTTACTACTTGATTGATAAATTACTTTGTCTTATCAAAACTATTCTAGTTTTCGCAGCTACAACTAAAATATTGAAAATAATCAAGAACAATTGAGAAATAAGATGGAGGCTAAATTTTTACACTAAAAAAATTGTGTAAGTTGCGACATTTATTTTTGTAAAAAACGACGTTTTTAAATGTCGTTATTTTGCTAGTGACGTTTTTCGAAACGCTAGAATTCGTGCTACCACAAAGTATAATATGACTTTTGTAGTTAAACACTGCAACAAATGTCACTTTGTAAATTGTATAAAGTGACATTTTAAAGAGGTAAATAATAGTAGTTAAAATGATGTTTCTTACTTACTAAAAAACAAATCCAATGAAAATAACGACACTTACAAGCGTTATAATTCACGTTATATTACGATATTTATAAATGTCACTATTATAAATAATTTTTCAATAAAATGTTTTATTATTTATTATTATCCACTATATTTATAATTTCATATTTTGATAATATTTTATTATTTATTATTATTCACGATTGTTATAATTTCATAATTAAATATATTTTTCTCTTAATAATGACAATTAAATTATATATAAAAGTTATAAAATTAAAAAAAAATGCAAGTATACAAATAAAAATGACCAAAAAAAAAAGAAATTTCATTGATTGTTTAATAATATCAAAGTGCCCAAGAGTTGAAATATCTAAACATAAAATAGACAATATTAAGCGTAATTGTCAATTTGTACTACAATTCTATATTTAAACGTATAATTCTAATTTGTTTTGTTTCCACCACTTGATCGTCTTACATCATTTGGAGATAGTGCACCACTTTGAACATCTTGTGCATGGAATGAATAAAGAATATAAGTAGTTGAATACAATAACATTAAGAATTTTTCTTAAGTAAATTGTACCTCATCAGGAGACGAGTGTACCAAAGCAGCAGCCATTGCAGCGAAAGGTTCAAGAACATCTTCTCTAGAAGCAATATGCAAGGAATGTTTGCATTTGATTCTTGACAATTGCAAGTTCACTTTCCATCTTCACAACCTTGTCCTCCACATTTAGTGAAGTTCCACTAGATGAAGCAAGGTTGATTCCATTTAATTTTATAGTCAAACATTGTTGAAAAGGAAGTGTAAGACAAGCTCCAAATGAGAGTCGTCTAACCTGACCTGGATATTCTTTTCCAAATATGACACAAACCGGATCATTTAGACATATATCTGATGCAGTTTCTGGATTTTTCAACATCAAATCATCAATATTTTCCTGCATAAATCATCATCATCCCTAATTAATAGCTAGTTTATAGTGAACACACACAATAGAACTTCAGAATAGCATACACACGTGAACCCATGAACCTATTCATCAATTTATTTCCTACATAAAAACATCAATCATTATCATCATCTCTAAATTAATAACAAATTTACAATGAACCCACACAACAAAACAACACAACACCATACACACATTAATCCATGAATAGGTTGAGATGTTTATCAATAGTGTAGAGAAATTATAAACTTATAATTCATAGTGCATAATTTTACAAATATATTTTTATTGAGGTGTCAACACCTTTCTAAACTAGCCAATAATTAATTCAGCTTCATTTATTTGTTCTATAAGACTCATGGGAATTGATTCCTTTTACGAATATATTTTGTGGTGTTGTGGTCTCATAAAGCAAACATGGGGAGTATGTAGGGGTAAAGGTGTGATGCGTCAATTTTAATAGCATCAAGGGTGGAAGCAAGGAGTTAGTAGAGATAAATGCAAATGCTGACAGAGAAAATATTAATTACATTCCTTTGTAGTTTGAAGTCTTTTTCAAATTTAATATAAAAGCTAAAGCATCGATACAAATGTAGCTTTCTAGAATCTTTCTAGTTTCAAACCCTCAAAAGGGGTAAGATTCTCACAATCTGCAACAAAGTAGATACGTGGAAATTTTAATGCCTTTGAAAATCTCACTACCTAAAACCTTCTCCACAAACAACCTTGGGTTTCTCTCTGATTACGACACCACAGAATAATGTATGAAGTACATTGTTGCTACATTTTCCTCAACTTGTTCGTGAAAAATCCTCTACAACTAAGCTATAAGAGTTGCCCCAATATCTATCTCTATCATTGTTTTCAAAAGACCTATATCAAAATACATGTTCAGAAACATAATTGTGCCCACTATAACAACAACAATTTCTATTGAACCCTAAACAATAACAACCTAAATTTGTATTGAAAATAAGACCATAATGTACATACCTTTTGAAGAATACAAATGAAGAATGATAATGGGGTGAGACCAAAAAGAGAGGAAACACGAATCGAGAAAGCAATTGGGATGAGCCAACGAAAACGCAACGCGATTGAGGTGACAATGGATAACAAAAACGAACAGCGCGGAGAATGCCCATTGTCAGTTCGTCGTGGAGGGTTTAGATTGAGTTAGTCTGACTTGAGGAAAGAGAGGGAACTAGTTGTTTAGAGTGTTGTGAGAAAAAAAAATTAGACAAAAGAGTAAAAAGAGGGAAAAAATTTTGACAAAAAAAGAAGAAGGAGGGATTCAAACATTCTAAGCACAAATTATTTCATAAAATTGAAAAAGTAAAGTTTGATATAAAGTGACATTTTAAAATGACACAATTTTACTTAATAGCATGACAATGCAAGAGATTGTGGTTATAAATGCCATAATATACATGTATATTTTGGCAATTGCCAAAATGACATATTATACCGCAAAAGGCGACATTTTTAATTAATCGCCATATTAAAAGTACCATTATATACATCATTTTTTGTAGTGTTAGTAAGTAGTATGATAATCTATATTTAAAGGGATATTGCAACAAACTTTAGTTTTGATTCAATTACTTAAGATTTTAAGTCATTGAAAGAACGTTGAACAACACTCTGACTAAAGGTAACTTTTTCTTTTTTCAATATAATATTGTTGAGGATAAACTTTATGATACTTTCATATATATATTATTGTCATTTTGTTTTGGATTCCACTATCATGTGTGCTTGTTTTGAGTAGAGAAAATGATGTGAGGAAATAAAAACTTTTTTTTTTAAATTAGAAAAATAATTTATATATATATATATATATATATATATATATAATATGATTTGGCCACCCTGAATTTTTATCCAAGTTTCGCTAATGTCCCTTTCCCCATAACCGTTTAAATTATTAAAATAATCATAGTCTATTAAGTAACCATATATATATATATATATATATATATATATATTATTCAACACAAAACAAAATCATGACTCAACAACTTGAAGCTTTCATGAAAAAACTCTCTCTCCGCAAGAGCTTTAAAATGTTTCTCAAGATCCACACCAACAAGTGCAAAGTTTTAAGTTGTGTGGTGGATATTATACCAACAGGCAATGTGTCGTGCATAAGACATCTCATGAGGAGGTTAATTACATGGGTAAAACAAGGTCGTTAAGGCAATTACAACCAAGGATGGAGACCTCACCCAAGCATAGGACAAGCATGTACCTCAAATAGACCACCACCTCAACAATATCAATAACATCCCTATTGTCACCCAGATGAGGGTCTAACTATTATCTAACAAGTGCATTGGATCAATTGTAACACAACAAGTTCATATCTACAAGGATTTGATATGATAAAAAAATAATCTATAATCCACTTCAAGTTTGGCAATGGAACAATAACAAGCATTGACTTTTTTTTTTTTTGTATTTTTGAAACATGTTTGAATTAAAGATAAAGATAAGTGATGTTGATTAGGTGTTGGAATTGAACTTGGCTTTTTACACTCAACTATACTGCCCTTATTTATCAATAGATTATGTTCTTTATCTTAGTGCTCCTAAAAGTACACTTAATTGTAATTCTAACCTTCTGTCTATAGTATTAGAGCCTAAGGGTGTTAAATGCAGGATGTCCCGATCTAGGTGGAGGAATGCTTGCATTAAGAACAAGATTGTTTAAACCAACTAAAGTTTCTCTCTCTTGAATGATTTAGAAAATTAGAATACAAATAGCAGCTACATTCCCTGTATTTATTGAATTCTTAGTGCTACTCTATCTCAATTCCAAGTAGGTCAGTCATGGAGGTTTCCTTCATGAGTAGGTTTGCTTCCAAGCTTGGTGTAAGACCTAAGAAATTTAAATAATTAATTAAAAAATTATTTAATAAATGCGGGTAGTAGGAGTCTTTAAGGCATTTAATGCAGAGTGCTATGACGTGGAAAAGTACTATCTCAAATGGTTGAGAGTACTTGATTGTGTGAAAGGGCTTGGGTTCAAGTCCTATGTATGCCAATTGTATGTTATTTTAATTTGTGCATTATTTTAATGATATGTGTGGATGTGGTTAGTGATAATGTAATCCTAAAATTTTAGGAATTATCATGAAACATGATTGGTTGAAGTGGTTATGCATTTGACTTTGTAATTGAGTGGTTGTGTGTTCAAACCTTGCTAAGGACGAAATTAACTTCTTTATTTTTGCTAATAAGATTGTGGCCTGAATGTGAAAGGGTAGGAAACCCTAATGACAATAGGCAACCACAGGTGGTTGAGAAAAACAGCCCATAATGATTTTTGAAAGGCAATTATGTGAGTTGGAGTGAATCAAAGGAGCTGAATTGTGAGAGCGGGGAGCTAATTTGGGGCAAAAAGAACTATCACCCTTCATTTTTTTAAGCAAAGGAAACCAGGTTAGGGAAGCTCTTTTGCATATATTTACATTATTATTGAGAATTTTCGTGTATTTTGTAATGTGCATGATTAAATGTACCTTTTCCATGAAACTTTCCTGCTAACATGTTGTGAAATTAAGGGATTGATTGTTTTGATATTGTATAAGTAAACCCTTATGAGATTGTATGCAAATAATGCGGTTTTCTGTTTTGTATGTGGATTTTGGTTCAACTTTGAAAATGGTAGTCCTTTGGTGTCTAAATTCCTTATTACTTTTTTGAAATCTTATGACCAGGAAAATTTCTTATTTCACCATGAAATGACATTTTTCCCAATTTAAGACTAAATTTGTTTCCACACATCTTTTTAATACCACATTGAGGTTTTCAAGGCAATTGTCAAATGATGAACCAAAAACGGAAAAATCATCCTTGAATACCTCTGTGATTTTCTCAATTAAATATGAAAAGATGGAAAACATACACCTTTGGGAAGTTGCTGGAGCATTACACAAGCCAAATGACATTTTTCTATAAGCAAAGATTCCAAATGGACAAGTAAAGGTTGTCTTTCTTTGGTCCAATGGATCTACTGATAGTTAGTTATAGCCTGAATATACATCCAAGAACCAATATAATGCTTTTCCAATAAGTCTCTCCAACATTTGATCTGCAAATGCAGGTGGGAAGTGATTTTTTCTATTGGCTTGGTTCAATTTCCTATAATCAATGCACATTTTCTACCCTGTTAGTGTCCTTGTGGGAATGAGTTCATTATTCTCATTTTGAATTACTACCATTCCACCTTTCTTAGGAACAACTTGGACAGAGTTGACCCAAGCACTATCTAATATTGGATATATCATTCCAGGATAAGAGGTATTTCAGAGTCTTCGTCTATACCCATGATTACAAAATCTACTAGAAAGTAAAATCTATCCACTTTGACCAACAAGTCTTCTACAATTCCATATTGATATTTGACAACTCTGTTAGCATGGATGAACTTCCACATCTCTTATTCTCTTTAACATGGACAAGGGCATCAAATTGATACTTGTAAGACCTGAGAAAATTAAATAGTTAATTAAATAATTATTTAATAAATGCGGGGTAATAGAAGCCTTTAAGGAATTTAATGCAGAAAGCTATGACGTGGAAAAGTACTAGCTCAAATGGTTGAGAGTACTTTGATTGTGTGAGATGACTTAGGTTCGAGTCCTATGTATGCCAATTGTGTGTTATTTTAATTTATGCATTATTTTGATGATATACTTGAATGCTAGACATGATAATAAAATTCTAAAATTGTAGGAATTATCACAATTGTGAATTTGGTTGAATTGGTTGTGCATTTGACTTGGTAATTGGTTGGTTGTGGGTTCAAGTCTTGCTTAAGGATAAAAACTATTCTCTATTTTTGCCTAATTTTTTTTTTGGCATCGAGACGAAAAGATAGAAAACCCTAGCTGCCAAGGGAGATAAAACCATAATGATATTTGATTAACCATTAAACCAAAAGACTTAATGGTATTTTTGTTTTAGAGTTAATCTCAGTTAATTAGGGAGTAATTGGGAGAGAGAAGAGAATTTGAAGGGAAAGGGGTGATGCATTGTGTGTGACATTCAAGCAGTGGGTTCCAGAAGGTTTTTGTGGTGGGTGTCGAGAGAATTGAGAGTGGAAAACATTGTTGGAGTGCAAGGGAAGACTAAGAGAGCTTTTGGGTTAGAGACCCATTAAGAATTCGAATTTGGAGTAGGGAATCCAGGTAGGGGGAGTTGTTTTTGTATGTTTCGTTGTTTATAAAGTACACTACATTATATGATCCCTTATTGTATGTAAAATTACCACTATTTGTGTCATTTTCGCAAGTTTCTGGGTTTTCGCCCAGAAACCGCCTGGCGGGTACGCATAGACCGTTAGGCGACTCATCAGTTTAACCCAATTTTGGGTTATGTGGCATGAGCTGCCAAGCGGAGAGAAGAAACTGCCAGGCGATGCTCGCTGCTTTTCACTGGTCCGTTGACTTTATGTGAATTTTGTGCATCTCGGAGGCTTTGATTAGCTTCCCATGGTTGTGTGATTGCGTATTATCTTGATACCTCGAGTTTTGGGGAAGTTGCGATTATAAGTGAAATATGGACATGAAGAGTTCATATTAAGACAAGAGATAAATCTGAATTTTTGAATTTTGGGGCAATTTAGAGGTTATAATAGGTTTGGAATGCATAAAGCATAATACCATGGGGTTGGAGTCTAATAAACCATGTAAGAATTGTTGTATTCTACTGTAATTGGAAACTGGATCAAATCCTGGAAACTTGATGTTGGTCGTAGGTGCAGAAATCTGGGGTTTTACCTAAGTGTTGATGTACCGCCTAGCGGCATCGCGATGGCCGCCAGGTGATGGTAAGTAACCAATGCTGTTTTGGAAACCTAGTGTGGTGGTTGCTAGAGAGATGAATAGTGAATCAAAAGTGGGAGGAAATGTTGTTCGACTAGGTGAAAATAATGAAGGAATTGTGAAGTAGAGATGGTCTAAGTAGTGTAGTGATGTGGGGGTTTATGGCAATGCATTGATGACAATTAGATTATGAAAACTCTAGTGATGATAGGTACTCTAATACAAGAATATAGTGGAAGAAAAGTATAATTGTACTTAAATTGTGTGTTTATGATTCTGTGTTTTGGTAAGTCAATCAATGAAGATTGAAAGGTAAACTACTATATCAAGTTGGTTAAGCATGAGAATTGGGGCTGACTGAAATTTAGTGATAATGGAGATAGGAAACTATCTTGATATGAGCCTTAGACAGTCTAGGGTGGTGACTGAATTCCATTTTTTTTTGATTTGAGTAAGTCCAAGAGAATGAATTACGTAACTTTCTTAAGCTTGATTGAATCATTATGCTCGGATAAAGGACTTGGTGAATTAAATGAAAGGATACATGAACCATTTGTTAAGTATATGATTGTTACTGATGAGCTTAATTGGGTAAAAGAAATAAGCGAGATTGGGTTCTGCTATCGGTGAACTGGGACATGATGTAATTACATAAGTGTAGGTGAACCCCTTAGTGGAAATGTTTAAATGATAAAGATGGGTTATAGAGAAATCAAATCAGGTTGGAGTTGGTGGGAAATCAGAATTAGGTACTGAAACACAAATTAGCAATGTACCTTAGAGCAATGTACCTTAGAGCAAATTGAGTGCCAAAACCAGTAGCAAAATGCCTGTGGTATGGCGCCTGGCGGCCTGCTAATAACCGTCAGGCGATAGTAACATCGGGAGAGGTCTCCGCACAGCGTGGCGCCTGGCGGCAAGGTGTGCCCCGCCAGGCGGTGACTGTTAAATAGTGGGTTTTGGAGAGTGCTGGCGCCTGGCGGTGAGGAGGTACCGCCAGGCTGATAAAGACTGTACCCCACCAAATTAAAACATATTAAATGCAGTATATGAAAGTTGAACCAAGTCGTCTCCCAACGACCAATATTTTCATTCAAAGCTTCAATTTTCAGATGAACACAACAATAACACAAAGGGGGGGGGGGTTTGGCAGACAAATTCAGAATGCTAATCAACAGATTAAATTGAATGCAAAGTGATTAAAACCGTATTGACATCCTTGATTCAAACACAATTTCACTTATCATAGGCCACCAAATTAACACCTCTGCCTTCTCTCAATCCACTAGATAATAATCCACTAAGCGAAAATTATAATCTAGCTTCATTATGCAATTAAGCAATGCACATATCCTTAAATTTGTGACAGCCAAGTTACATAAATTAAGCATGAACATAACTTAACCCAAAAACATGCAATTACTCTGTAAATTAAGCACAAACAGATTCATCACAATGCATTCCCGAATTAGAACAAAGAGACATGGCAGATTTCACAAGCAAGCACAACCTCAAAGCTTCATTGCATTTTTCATCAAGGAGTCAATACACGAAATTAGCTAGACATGGAAATGAGCAATTAGACACCACAATTCTAGAATCACAAAAACTTAACCAAAAAAACCTGACTTTTGAATTCTGAAAACGTAAAGCAAGAGCAAAAGAGAGATTTCAAGCTTCAATGGAATGCAAAAATGATGCTGTGATATATAAATCCGAAAACCCCATGAATGGGTATTGTTCCAAGTCAATGAAATCATAAAACGAGCTGCCCAATGTACAAAACGAATTCAAAACGCAAAACCCTCAATGGGTGTTGTCAAATGTGCATAAAAACGTTAAAAATGAGCCAAAACGTGGAAAACAACAAGGGGAACCTCCATGGAAGCTTGGAGAGCGAAAATGGAGTTTGGAGAAAGGTAGAAGATCATGTTGTGCGGCTGGTGCATGGAATGAGACCTAATTCTAGTGGTCATTTCACTCTTCCACTCATTATTTACATAATTGCCACTCTACCACTCAAATTTACAAAAATGCCACTTTGGATCTCAAATGTTAGCTCATTCACTCTGATGACGTGAAAATGACATGGAAATGATGTGGAAATGATGTGGCGACTTTCTTCAACTGAATATTGACGTCCAAGCTCCAAAATTGCTTCACCCAAATACCTAAAAATAATTTAAAAACACAAATTAGACCAAATAATGTGAAATTAGTCCAAATTCGAAATAGTGACCCAATAAAGCCCAATAGATGAAAAACACTCTAAAAATGAACAATTAAGCACTGAACAACTGTCTAATGGGTACACAAAGGCTAGTGGAATGGAAGAAAATAATGACTCATCACATGTGTTGGACTACGGGCGGGTAGGTCCGTAGAGCAGGACTACGAGCGGGGAGGTTCGTAGAGCAGGACTATGAGCGGGGAGGTTCGTAGAGGCAGGACCACGAGCGGGCAGGTTCGTGTGAGCATCATATTCCCGAGTCCAAGGCTAACCATTTGTGTGATTTGAAGACTGAAAAGTCTTGGGGTTAAGGTCTTGGCCAAGAACTAAGTAGATTGATTAAGATGGGTGTATGATTTATCTTGTGTATTATATATATATATATATATATATATATATATATATATATATATATATATATATATATATATATATATATGTTATCTTTATTTTAACAGCTCACCCTTTCTGTTTGTGTATGGCGATGATCGTGTGATTCGTTATATGGGAGCAGATGTTGATACAGGTGATGCTGAGGATGCTCAGGCGACGGAGTAAGGGCTAGCTGGGATTAAAGCTAGGGATTTCTTTTATTATGTTATCACTTATGTTTTTGGACTTTGGAAATTGTAAAGTTTTAATACTACGATTTTAATAATTTTGGCGCGATGTTTAAACATTTTAAAATTTTCCCACGATTTGGGAATAATAACATCTTGACCTTTTAATTTCTTTTCTTTAATTATTTATTTAATTAAGTAATATTCCTTAGGGGTGTTTCAATACTAGTTCTAAAGTCCAGCAATGCCTTGCCCACTGTTAAGTTCCCAATAATCACAAGAAGTGTGAAACTTCTTGGATCTTTGGACTTTTGAGGCAATGGCTTTTGAATGATGACATTGTAGCCAACATCCAATTCCACAGTCTCTTCCTCTTGGATCTTCTTTTCTTTGTGAGCAGATCTTTCATAAATTTATCATAGGTAGGCATTTGCTCAATTGCCTCTTTGAAAGGTATATTGATTCGGGATCTTTTGATCATATCTAAAAATTTAGTGAATTACCTTTCTTTATCCTTTCTTAATAGTGCATATCCCTCGCTTTTTCTTTTTTGTTTCTCTTTTACTTTTTATATTTCTACTATTGTATCTACATCTGCCTCATCTTTATTTACACTATTTTTTTCACCTCTAGGGCTCAGCACAACTCCAGTGCTCAGCTTAATTTTCTCCAGATTTTTATTCTGATTAATTCCTTCCTCATTTTCTTTCTAAATTTAATTACTCAAGTGGTCACCAATTTCCTTTCATATCATAACACCTTTTCTGGTTGTGATAGATATGCAATGCTCTCCTTAGGATTCACTTGAGTATTGGCTGAAAATTGGTTTTCTTGTTAGCTAGTCAACTGCTTAGCTATTTTTCCAACTTTAACTTCCTAATTTCTAATAGAGGCCTCTATGTTCTTCTGGTTTGTTGTTGAAACTCGGGTTAATTAAGCTAAAGCATCCTCCAATTTGTTCAATTTGTCCTGCTGGAAGGGTAGTTGGCTTTGATAATGTGTTTGCTGACCATGTCTTTATTGATTTCCAGCTTTTTGCCTCCAACTTGAATTTTCGTAATAATTGTTCCTCCAATTAGAAGTTCTAGTGGAAGTTACAATTCTCTGGTTTCCTTGAGCCCACAATAGAACATATTGAGTTTTGCAACATTATCAAATCCATGGTTTGGACACTATTTTAGAAGATATTTGTATGTCTCCCATGCTTCACATAAAGGCTCATCTAGTCCTTCTGAAAAAGTTGTTATTGCTGACTTGGCACACATATCTTGATGGTGGGAAAAATCTGGTCAGAAATTTTCTTTCCACATCTTCCTAATTCACCAAACTTTGATTTGGTTGATATTGTAGCCAAAATTTTACTTTTCTAGTTAATTGCTCATTTGATATAATGAAGTTATTACTGTTTCCCAACCACTTGTGATACGAGCACGTACAACAGTTGACATCCATTGCATTACATAGTAATCGCACTCATATGAGTCGGCTTGTAAATTAGACTACAATGAATTCACAATTATAAGTAATTGAGGAAGAAAGGAAATGAAATTAATATAATATTGTAGACTAATGCTAGCCTTTTTGTCATAGTAGTTGATTTCCCTAACAACATGCTATGTTCAGCAATTGTACAATGAAAAATAAATCAACTTATTAAAGTATATAATTAAATAAACATACAACAACATACATTTATTAAGCATATAATTAAATCAATTTATCTAACTTACAAAAAATAAAAAATAGACTAAAAAATTATAAGCGTGAAATGTGAATAGCAATGGAGGAAGATGCAATAGTACCCACATCTTTGCACAATTACACAATCCCACGACAATGTAACAATACCGGAGAACAAATGTCAAAAATGAAACCATCCAAACAAATATTGATAAAAGTTTAAAGTAAACTTTTTAATGAAATTCATACCTACTCAATCCTATAATCCAACTTAAGTTATAAAATTTGGAAAAACAAGTCAAGTTCACAATTTTGCATAATAAAGAATCAAAATATCTATAAAAATTTACAAATTCAATTTCTATCATAATCTTCATCAATCAAATTTTACAAACTAAAGCATATTCCAACCAATTATATTCGTAGGCGAATAAAACATACCAAAGCTTAAGAATGCTAACAACTCATAAATTATCATAATCTCAAATTTTAAGTGGAAAATTCAAGAATAGGTACAAACCAATAATCTCCTCAGTACACTGCTAAAAAAAATGCAACAAAACAAATACAAAAAAATGAAGTCAAATCACAAAAATACCACAACGCGCGAACGAATGTTGTGGTGTAGTTGTTGTTCTGTTTGTCGGAGGCGTAACAACTCGTCGTCGGAGACAACAACGACAACACGTAGAGGACGCAGAGACAACAATGGTTGCATGCAGAGGACCCGAAGATGACAACTGCGAGTTTGTGGTGTTCATTCCCACAATAGGGATGAAGGAGAACAAAAATGATAGTCCGTGCAGCAGAGAAGACGAGGTTATGATTTCAACCAACTCATCGTTGAAGGCAATGCCAACAACAAGCGAAGGAGGCAATGCTGAGTTGGTGGTGGTAGTGGTTCGCGTAGAAATGGAGAAGAAGACGTTCACGAATTGGGAATTTTAATAAACTTTATGTCTCAGTTCAATTGAAAACTGAGGCGTAAACTCCCTACTGCCTTGGTTCCATGACACCCGAGGCCATAAAGGATGCAAAAAAAAGAAAAAAAAGTTTTTTTTTTCTGGCTACAAGAACTTATCTACCTCTGGTCTTAACAACCAAGGCATAAGGCGTATATTCTACCTCAGGTTCTTCACAACCGAGGCGTAAATGTTTTCATTGAATTTTAAAAATTCAGAAAAGTGGGAAACTTAAAATTTTGGGAGGCTTTAGGCCTTACAACCGAGGCATTTATGAATTTTCTGCCTCGGGTTTACTTGTAACCGAGGCATATAACCCTACGATAATTACAAGTTTTTCACCACGTATTTATATGCCTCGTTTCCGCTGCAACCAAGGCATAAACCCCGAGTTAGAGAACCCAAAATGCACTAGTGAGATAGCCTCAAACGCATGGTCATTTTAAGATGTGGACTTTAAGCCTAACTAAACTTTACAAAATTGACTTGTAAGATGAAATTTGCACCCACTATTATATATTGTAAACTTGTCTTATCTCTAACCGATGAGATCTCCAACAATGACAATATAAAGGATATAAAAATTGTAGCAATGATGGGCAACAACAATAATAACGTCAAAGAAGCATGAACATTATCAATGGCTGGAAGTACAATGTTGACGTGGAGAAAAATAGAGTAGAAAAAAGTAATAACTAAACATGAACAAATAATAACACTACAATAAATTTGATTATTATATACACCAGTATTTCGTAGATAATGGGCATTTTTCATAGGTAATTTTAATTTATCTATGAATTACCTACGAAATAAATTTTGTAGGTAATATGCTGGTAGGTAACTTTATCTACGAAAATGAGCTTCGTATGTAACTTACCTACGACCATTATCTACAAAATCGAGGTATCCATAATTATCTATGAAAATATTCGTCAAAAAGATTTTCATCCAGTATATTTGAGTTACCTACGAAATATTTCGTAGGTAAATTACCTATGAAAGCTCACCTACGAAAACTTTCTTAGATAACTTACCTATAAAAATTTGTGTAGATAACTTACGTACGAAAATTTTCGTAGCTAGCTTAAATATAAGAAATCCAAAACAAATTTTGACCATATAGCTTAACAACAACCATAAATACAATGTTCAAAATCGTTGTCTCACAAATTCTGTTTAGGTAAAAATTTGGGAAGCTATGTTATATAAATGTCCTTCCTGTCACAATACTAACCTATGTTATATAAATGTCCATATAAATCCCATAAATCAAAGTCAAACTAAAACAAAATCAGACAAATCTAAGTTCTATTTGGAGAAAAAATAGTTCATTTAATAAGAATTCCAATTTAAACGATAGCATTGTGATGAAGGATTATCTTGTTCCTTTTTAACATTATTGAATATGGTGTGAGTTGATTAAGAAAGCTAAGTGAAATCCCCACTGAACATTAAGATAGCAAGCTATCTAGATGTGAAGGTTCCTTTCTCAAAGCTCAAGAGAAGAAGATGATGGATTGATTCAAAATGAAAAGGAAATGGAAAGCACATAAACCATAGAAAACCAAGAACAATTAAAGGAAGAAGAAAACATAAAATGGAAAGGAAAGAAATGGTAAAAATGTGAGAAGCACGCCACTACAAGGCTAGGCTAGAAGCCATGACAACCTTGAAGATGAGTGGATGTGTGCCACCACTTGCTATGCAAGATAAGGCTTAAAAGTATTCACTCCCTAGGGAGGAAACTCTCACAAATGGTTGAGACACAAGAGTGTTTTTACTTCAAAATCTTCAACCCTTTTACATGTCTAGGGGCCTCTAAGCAAATAAAAGATACCTAAGGATGTCTCTACAAAAACCTAACCCTAGCTTCTAAAAACTAGGTCAAATAAGGTTACAAAAATGAGAGACAAAAGAGCTAACTATGGTGTGTGCAAGGCTAATTTCGTTCTAGCACAAAAGGAGACAAAGAATGTGTCTCATATGTCTCCAAAAAGTGGCCAAAGTGTGCTAAAATCAAAGGAGACCAAAGGTACATAGGTACACTTGTTTTATGCCTTTTACTTTATGCTTTATGCCTTTGCTTTACTCTCTCCTCCACATCATTTATGCTCCCCAATCACCATGCGCCACTTAGCATTGCTTTCTTACTCCTAATTAACCTACAAAGCAAATAAACATAGATTAGCATGTTGGC
>Ga0214542_1006606_pt1 | contig 20971 bp, 11 predicted proteins | sample CNSS1metaG_FD_160096 | JGI IMG/M metagenome (GOLD analysis project Ga0214542, IMG submission 160096) | Root nodule microbial communities from cowpea collected in UCLA plant growth center, Los Angeles, California, USA - CNSS1 | ecosystem: Host-associated > Plants > Roots > Nodule | place: USA...
TAATATATATATATATATATATATATATATATATATATATATATATATATATATATCCAAAATTTGAAAGATCCATTTCATTTATTTAAGATTTCCATCTCATCATAAGTTTAGCTTAGAATTAGGTTTAGCCATTTTTTTCATATTCAACTCTATTATGCACAAAAGTAAATTTAGTTATAAAACTCAAGCAAATTTTTTTAGCATTCAATACTTCCTTTCAGTAATTTTTATGAGTATGAAAAAAATTCAAATCATCCATTAGTCGAAAACATTTTCAATTGTGCAATTCATAAATTTGTTTTGAATTGTACAATTTAAAATTCAAAAATTTATTTCACCTTAAAAATATATTTCAGAACATACGATTTAAAGTTTTGAATATGTTTATAGATTGTATACTTCAAAAATATATTATAGATTAAACAATATAAAACGCATTTTTAAAATACATAATTCAAAATAAATTTGAGTCTAAAAAAATATTCTAAATTATATAATTTGAAATTTAAGTTATAAAATGTGAAAATATATTTCGGATAGGATAATTTAAAACATATTTTTTTAATTGTGTGATTTGAATTTTAAAATATGACATTTTACACTTTTCTACCACCCATACGAAGATGCATGAAGAAATCATAGTTGTGGAGGAAGAAATAGCCCAAAACTGAATAACATATTCGACCGATTAATTTTTATTTTTTTTTCCATCAAATCAAATGCTTTATTTTTATACAAATACAAATTACTGAACTTTACAATCTGAAAGTTGGAAGAGCATTGGCACAGATAGACATCTTAAATCCTCTCACAACTAACAACCACCCTACTGACTAAAAATACATAGCATAATCGCCTAAATCTGATTAACCATCTAAAACTTTCTTACATTCATCTTGATTTTATAAGTGCAAGTTAACTAAAAACAGAAAAATCAAGAAAAAAAAAACACAAATCACAAAGAAACTATACATCAGAAATATTCAGCGTGTAATGTAACAGAAAGGACATCTCTTACACCCTTCTCATGCCTGATTTACACATACAATCAGACTACTCAAATATTCATGTTTCGGAAAGGAATTTACTCTTTTGTTTGCAACACAAAGGAGATGTGAGACATATCGATCATTAATGACAAAATTAAGACAAGATTTTGACAAATGTATGGCTTGTTGGACATGTTCGAGTAATATGAACTGTTGATCTTTTTCATCGATGATTATTGAGATTTTTTTACTTTCTCTCTAAAGTGAAAGCTTACTCCACCAGAGTTCAATTCCTGTAGAAGAATATAACTTGTCTCTGTCTCTTGTTATGTATGCTTTAAGGGGTTAACTTGAATTCTTATGTCTTTTTCAGTATTAAAAGTAGAGTCTCGAGAACGATTCTAAGGTCCGTTACCTTCCACCTTGCTTTCCTGAAGAGTGGAGAACTCAAATGCAGTAGATCACCAACTTGACCAAGATCAATAATGGAAGTTGTAATAGCATGAGATAACCTATCATCTTCGTCAGCATTATGATAACACCCTCGACACCTAGCATCAAGGACTATTCTCTCCCAAATAGAGCCACTATTCGTCAAAGTTTCCCCATTACCTACTATCCAAAGACAATACCTGTATAGATAAGGAACAGGACATTCATGATTACAACAAAATGTAGAACAAATAGCGTGTATAATAAATGGGAACATATCATACCTTGCTCTTGTTAAGGCAACATTAGTTCTTTGAAGATTAGAAATAAAACCCACAAATCCCATGTTATTATATCTTACAGTGGATATTATTATCACATCCTCTTCACCACCTTGGACATCATCAGCAGTGCAAACCTTCACGGAAAAGTTATGATCAACATCACTTCCAATCCTTTTTCCATTAGCATCTTGTATGGCAATAACCTGAGCTTTATATGGAGATATAACACCAACACTAACAGTCCGTGTTCTAGAAACTGATTCTGTAAAGAGTCAATAGATGATAATTAAAATCCAAACATTACAACAAAAGTTACCATTCATAAATTACATGATGAAGAACTTATCACAAACATTTAGAGTTCAGTTGGTTACTTTTACCCGTAGTCATATTATAGATCACATAATAAAATTACCTTTGTAGAGCTCAAAAACAATCTCAGATACCACAGCTACTTCCACCCTATTTTTCCGGCTATTCCCTTCATCTAATTCATCTTGTCCATAAGTAACATTTATGAAAGAGTAGAACTTAAACATATCACCACATAGAAAATGCTTCTCATAGCTTCTTTCTTTGACCCTTGGAGTATCCAAAATCTGTTTGTCATAGAATTCCATATTTGGAAACAAGCTAATGGATGGATGCATTCTATACTGAATATTGAGAAGCTGTTTTTCATGACCCAAGAGGACCAGTCTTTCAAACAAACTTCTTCCGAACCCTGCCTTGCTGGAAATCTGTATATTCATAAAAATTTCTATATGTTGAAATATTTTTTCCATGAATTTCATAATAGAGCTAAAAAAGTGAGACATAATAACGAACATGCTTGCACAGTCAGGAAAACAGGAAATAACAAGACTGGAACACACCTCACTTTTGACTAGGGCAGGCAACTGTTTCTCGTCTCCAATAAGCACAACATGACGAAGACCAGGAAGTTGTAAAGGTATATTTGACTCACATTCTTTGAGTTGAGCAGCTTCATCAATAACTAACATTTCTAGTCTACAGTGTTCTACTGCATGCAATCTAGCAGAGCTCGCAGCAGTACAAAAAAGCATGCGAGATCTTCTGAGACAAAAGCTTTTGATTGAATATTCATCAGTAAAATCAGGAAGAACGAAGATATTTACAAGAGATTTCAGTATTTTAAGGCATTCTTTCCTGGTTATACCCAACTTAGCCTGCCAAGTACAGCAACTACCAGTTCTAAATGATGTTTCCAACCAGACAAGGGTGCAAAGCACCTGGCAAGAATATTTACACGGTAATCAAGAAATATATCAAGAAGATCATCTCGATCGTCAATACTCATCCGCTTTCTGTTGCCAAATAACACTATGTCGCCAAGACCATAAGTGTGATAATCAATGGAGTCCATCACTAGCCTAAGAAACCTGGAAGTCACTTCCAGCACAGCCACATTAGTTGGGGCACCAGTAAGTGTTCTGCATTTCCGCTTGAGGAGGGCAAATAGTAATGAGCCAACTGTTTTTGTTTTTGTTTTCCCTGTCCCTGTGGGCCCCAAATCAATTTCACAATAATTTTGTGAGAGCACTCCCTTGCAGCTAAACAACTTAAAACTCCCTCTTCTTGAGCTTTGTTCAAATCGAATGATCGAATAACAGCACCAATATTTGACACATCAATAGTGCACCTTTCACTAGAGAAACATTGAGCACAATTTCCCCCAACCTGTCAGAAGATGCAACATTTGAAGTACTTAATCATCTATCCAATCAATAAGGTTATCTTGACAAGGTAATGGAACAAAATTAGAGGGTATATACAAAGGATCTAGCTTCATCTGCTAACCAGTTGTACAGTTATACCATGAACTAGACATTGCAAGGCATATATATCTATGGTAAAAGGCAGAGAATAAACCATTGCTCTTACAGCAGGATCAGGTTGGAGCAGTTGTTTGATCACATGGATATCTGGACCTTCTGGATCCGAGTTCAGTGCATTCCATATACGCATATTTGTTGTTATATTGATAAGATAGGCAGCAAAACCATATATGCCATATACATATCTGCCATCCTCCTGCCAGTACATTTCCAATTTAATGGGATTTGAAGCTAGTATTTGAACCTCATAAACATCTTCCTCGTCTTTTTTCTTTCTAACCTTCCCAATTAAACCAATAAGATAGGAATTTCCATGCTTGTTCAAATCATCTATGCATTCTGGCCTTGTATTAGTCAAAGTAAAAAGTTGTCCAATCTCAGGCTCACATATATCTCCTTTTCTATCACTATCTACCACTGTTTTCATTTCTATCTGGTATAACAAATCCTGAGGTGGTTTATAATTTTCAGAAAAAGCAATGTCGGTTATTTCATACACCGGAGCCTCTGACAACATCTTCATGCTTGAGCATAAATCTGTACGAGTTTCCTCAATAAGAGGAAAAGTAAATGATTTCAAATAGTGAGCTACGGACAAGAATGTCTTTGGAATTTGCCTCACCTATTAAAACGTACAGACATAACAGCTTTAGTATCTCATTATATGCAAAAAAGGTAAGGAGCTTCTAGTATGCAATGAATGTTGACTACACAATCAGATATTTATCAACATATTAGAAAGATGTAAATCCTCAGTACTAACCAATAACTGCATGCAACCTGTAAGAATTATTTTCGTTTACACATGACATAACTCATTAATCCGTAAAAAAATCAATATATAAAAAAGAAGGAAAAACAATATTTTTTTCACATCAAAGAACATACTCAATGAAGAATCCTCAAGCCTGTTATGTACTAAAGAAACCTCAGGTAGCCCTTGTATGCGTGATCAGGGTGATCACACCTACTTATAAATGTATGATGCATGGATACAATACTTGTATCAAATACTATCCGATAGGGTGATACGATATGTTTATTTTTGAATTGCCAGGTTACTATATGTGACACTTACATATCTAAAATGTATAAAAATTCTTAAAACATAATGTATATATAATTGCAATTGCGTGAATGCAAGTAAAAACACATTTCTCATACATTGTAATAAAAACTATAACCTATCATCATCATAAAAGAATTAGTGCTTCATATATAAGATACTTCATCAATAAGTCCTGGCAATGTTAGAGTACAGGATATCGATATGTGACACATATTCCCCTCTAGAAATCACTATATATTGGGCTCAAATCAAATGATCCAGAATCAGACAGTCCACTTATGTTGTCAAACAAATTGATTCACACCTACACCAAGAAACAATGTAAAGAGGAAAATTGAATTATTACACCAACACTAAGGAACTTTGTAAATACCAAACAAAACCCAACGCATACGACAGACAGCAAGTTAGTTGCGTAAAGCCTACTAGCCTAACTAGACAGTAGCAACAAAAACACTCATACACTGAAAAATTCCATGGGAGGAAACTTCAAAGTTTTAAAGTGAGAATTTACAGCGTAATTTAACCTAAAACTAACTACGGTGAGTTCAGGAAAAAAAAAACGTCATAGAGGAACAAATGACCATTTAATAAAGCTAGGACATGAGTAACCTGACCTTGTCTATGTAAAGATCATTGTTGAGTACATCCTCAAGAGACCAAGATAGTATCAATCTCGAAAAACCTTCACTCGTTTCCATCACTTGGTTTCTAACAAAAATTCAATCAGATTATCACTCACTGATACAGAAATTCGTTGATCAATGCGGGAAAACGAATAGACATGAATGTACCTTTTGAATTTACCGGTTCGGAGAGAAGGAACAATTGCCCTTGCAGAGATAACAGAGAGGTTCCAGAATTTTACTCTCTAATACACGAGGCAAAACACACGAGGCATGACAATTGCCTAATTTATATAGAGATGTCATCTTTTTTGGTGAAAGAGGTTAGAAAAAAAAAATTATCGAGCATTCAAAATTTTATAGAAGAAGGAAATATCCAAATTGGTAAATCAAATCAGTGTGTTTTATGTACTATTGAAAAATTTAATTGCTAGAAAAGTATGTAGGTATTAGGAGTTATTTTGATAACTGACTTAAAAATTAACATATTCATCTTCTAAGAACTAGTGGAAAGGGATATGTATTAAATATGTCAATTCCGGGTAATTATTAAATTATGTAGTGATTAATTTTACTTTGGGAATTGAACTTTTTGATTTATAAAAAAATTGATAAATCCAAATAAAATATATTTTTTTATTATTATTGACTTTGTGTAATTACTTAATTAATATAAGTTAATAACAATAAAATATGTTGTTTATACACTTTAACGATAATGACACATGTATGTATTCCTTTTAGATTATTTTTGGAATGTATTAATTCAATTCTAACAAAGTTGGGGCAATTTCTTCTTCAGCTTCTGGAGTGTATTGTTTCTGGCAAGAATATTTTTGTCACAAACAAAATTGGACCGAGTGTGAAGTTAGTTTAAGGGGTGCGGAAACAAAAAGGCCCTTTTGTATTGTATATCATGTGCAAAAAAAAATGTTTAGTCTAAGCCCAAAATTATTTTCTGGTATTTGTATTATTTTATTAAGTTATAACAAATAAAAAAAAAAAAAAAAAACATTTATGAGCCGTGTCTTTCCCGTTCCTCATTCGTTGTTCCAAACTCTTCACCGCCCTTAGCTTAGAAACTCCCATTTGAGCCTTCGATCTCAAATTTGAATCGGGTAAGTTAATTTCCCACTTTCGAGACTTTAATAATGATTTCGAAGTTCCGGTTTTATATTTTTCCCGTTGGATTTCAATTTGATCGATTTCATCACTTTATTTCTTGCTATGTTGTAATCTATGGCTTTGCTAGGTTTCAAAATTATGATCTTTTGCATTGGATTTCTTCTGCGGCCGATTTCAATTTTTTGAATATAGTTCTTGTTTGGTACTGTGAAGGGAACATAACAGTGGGTGGTTGCTCCGCAGGAGAAGGTGTTGCATATATATTTGACTGTGGAAGATGCACCCTCCTTTAACATTGCACAAACACCCAATGTGCGCTGAAGTGAGTTTGTTTTATCTCTCTGTTTAAAAATAAACCAAACTATTTACTATTATTAATGTATTCTTAAATAGATATTGTTGTTGTGTTATTGGTGTACTTGTTGTGTATTGTTAATTTGATGCTCATAGTTTTGTCATGGGATAATGGTTAACTGTAGGATGTTTGGTCTTAATCTAGTGTTTCTATGAGTAAATCACCTTTGCAATGTAAACTTTTAATGGCTATGTGGAGTTTTATGTTGGATAAATGGAATGAAGCTTTGATGACAATACTTAAAAAGCTTCAATCTCCTTTCATTGCCTTTGCAGTCCACGGTGGACTTTAGAAATTCAGATTTTACTAAGCTACTATTTAGTTTAAGATTTTATTTCTACTTTATTTATTATCTTCGGAAGTCTGTATGGCAAATGGGTAGAGTGAAGACAATTTTTATTTGTTTCTGTTTTTACTTTTCCTTGTATAAGCTTTAGAATACGGGAAATAAAGTAAAAATAGAAAATAAGGGCAAACTTTTTCACTTGGTCCTGAATTTCACTGTAATTGGTCTTGCAAAGGTGAAGCAGTATAACTTTAATTTAGACTGTGCGTTTATGCAGATTATTGAGCAGTTTCAAAAGTGTCATGTAGAACATCCAATTGCCAAATTCTTTGGCGAATGTACTGATTTGAAAATAAAATTGGATCGCTGTTTCAGAGCAGAGGTGAACCTTTTTCTTTTCTTATATTTTATTTTTTTGTTGTTGTTTGTTAAGGATCTCTCTTTGTTCTCCTAGAAAGCTTTGAAGCGGAAGGCTAATTTTGAAGAGAGCAAAAAGTTAAAGGAACAGTTGCGAATTTTGAGGAAAGAAAATGCTGCAAGCAGCAGTCAATAGAAGGATTTTTTGAGATGTAGAAAATGCCAAACTGTTCTGCAAATTAGAACATTTTATACATGGCCTTTATATGATATACTTCTTACAGCCTTAAAAGAGGGTTGTTACACACGACCATATTGTTTGAAGTATTTTTTATGCCCTTGCCTGCTCTGTCTTTATGCTACTCAGTCAATAATCATTGATTCATTATGCGTGCTGCTCACTTACATGCATGCTACCCAGTCAGCATTACATGTTTGTTGGCTGATGTAATTAGGATTTAAACTTGGAATCAGGGAGTAAAAAGCACTCATAAAATGTATGGTTTCTAAGGTTCTAAATTTGCTATGACTTGACAATGAGCATAACATGTTTGGGTTCCACTGTAGACAGTGAACCAGAATGTTAAAGTACCTATCCCTGCATGATGTAGGTGGTTATGTATATAACTTCGCTTGAAGATTACTTTGCCTTGGGAACATTATGGCTGTTACTGTCAACTGTTTCTTTTAATGTCTGTATTATTTATGCGGTTTACTTTATTAGGTGAAGACAGATATCAGCACCATGTTCTTTCTTTTGCCAAGAATGGGCACTCTGTAGCACCCAGGTCTTATTTTAGATAGATGTTTTTTAGTATTTATAAGTTAAAATTGACTTGTGTATTTTTAAAAGATTAACATCTCTCTCAAGTTAAAATTAGCTTCTGTATTTTTTTTAAAAGATTTTTGTGCATTCTTAATTTGAACATGAGAAAAGTTTTATATGGTTTCTTAACTCTTGCTTTTTGTTGGCTTACTACCCTCCAGTGCTGCGAACATTTTCCCTGTATTTTTCAAATTGTAGTTTGTTTCTTTGGTGAAGGTATTCAAAGGTAAAAATCGAAAGGGAGTATAAAGAAGTTATCACTCATGCCATTTGATATAACTTTAAAATGTTCTAAAAGATGATGTGATGCCTAACTTACGTAAATCTAATTCAATCTTCAATAGACGCACTTAGCTCTCAATAAAGCATATCATTCTCTAATCTTCCGAAACTAGCTTAGACACAACCAGACACTCACTGAGATCCTAATTTCTGATCTTAAATCCTCTAGTCGGCTGTAACTACCTTAATCATTGAAAAACGAACAAAAGAATCTAAAAGAATTGGAAACCTTTTGGAGCAGCAAGCAACTAAGTAATTAAATCCATTATTAATAAGAAAAGAATATTTTTTTAATTTAAACAAACATTACATTGAATCTTAAACATAATGTGCGAGCATCCAAAAAGGAGTTGAAATTCCAGTTTCACGCAGTGAATTTTTCCTTGTTTAGCTTTTGATCGAGTTTTCCAAGAGAATGCTGATAACTTAAAGCAAAAATTGTGGTCATAAGACAAAAGGAACAAGGAATACAAGTTCGAATTTGATAAGCAAATACACAACTTTTGAGAGCTTCACTGGGTTGAGTTCCTATTTTGTGCTGCAATTCTGTAGGTGAAATTTACATCCAAAGTAAACATTATCATAGGAAGTACTATTAACTTGGCAACATTCCACCCAAGCAACTGTTTGGTTAAAACTTTCCATGTACTTAATTCTATATTAACACTGTCTATGTACTTTGATTAAGGAAGTGACTCCCCCTTCGTTTCCGTTTACTTACGTGCGTGAGAAAAATCGTTTCACGGCATCAGTGACAGATATTGCCTTTGTTGCACTCTGGCCAGTCTTCCAGACCTTGAATTCTAAGGGTATTGGAGAAGTTTCCGTCCAAAGTTTGAGTGCAGACATTGTATAGGGTCCTCCTGTTTCACCAAAGGAACCTATACAATGCCAAATAGAAATATCAGGATTCTCTTGTTCATCATCGTCACTTAAAACGATGACACCTGCAGTAGGATTGCTCAATTCCTTGTCTTCCACTGGAATAGCTGAGGTACATGTATCCTGTTTGTCATTGACACTTGCAACTGAAATGCTTTGCTTCTCCTTTATTCTTTGTTCAGCATCCAAGGTAACACACAGATTTCTGCCATTTATTATAACAGAACCAGATTCAGTGTTCCTCAGTTGGCACAAGCCATATTTTGCTGGATAGTTCAGATTCAAAGAGTTTAGCCTCAGGATCATCTTACCTTGCTTTTGAGGTAGAAGATTGAGGCATATTCCTTTGAGAAGTGTCTTTATATTGGGAAGCAGTACTGGCAACAGGAAAGGTTGTGCCCTCTTGGTTTTCCTTTACTGGAGATTTTGGACCTAAGCCATGAAAATTAACACAGTGCATATTGTGAGGTACATTTGCAAATACTGTCTACATAAATTTCCTCACATAACCCAGAACAAAAAAAAAGGTCACTTTTTACAGTAAAATGCATACACGTCTACAGATTGCTTAACCTTGAAATGATATGGTGGGCTAAATATAGGAATGTAATAATAAAAGGTTCATAAAATACAGTAAAAGAAGGATTTGGTTGTTTAAAACATATAAACTTAAAACTGTGTATTTAACTTCTAATGTACAATAGTTCATAATAAAGACAAACTTCACCATATATTGGTATAGGACAATGAACTTTTAGCTCCCTTAATGGTTAATGTTATCACACTACAGCTGTACAGGGATGCAAACCTTTATTTTAAGGTTCTAGTATGACTTTCAATCATAATCTTCCACATATACCTTGTGCAAGGGCTTGAAATTCAACTAATGCACTAGAACGAGATACTTTATCTTATTTTTTTTACTTCTCCATATTAATAGACTTTCTCTAAAAGATATACAGTACCAAGAGGTAGATTTTTTGTCAGTATCAAAACAAGTATATCAAGAACATACTTTTTGTGGGAGATGAAAATTCTTCGGGGGCGGGGGAGGACTTAATGTATTAATTGTTTACGTAGATGGTATAGTTGTAACTTGAAATGATTAGGCACCAGGAATGGAAGTCTTAAAAAAAAAAACGTTTGACAACAAAATTTGAAATTAAAGAGTTAGGCATATTGAAATATTTCTTGGGTATCAAAATGACTCATTCCCGTCATGGTATTTTCATCTCCCAACGAAAATCTGCTAGAATTATTGGATGAAACTGGTAAATTAGGATGCAAACCAGTAGAGACACATATTGCACAAAATCACAAACTTAGAGAATCAATTGAAGATGTAGCAGCTGATAGACAATCTTATCATATGCCAGTTGGAAAATTGATCTACTTGTCTTACCCTAAGCCCAACATTACCCATGATGTATTGATTGTAAGTCTGTCCATGCAATTCAAAGGACACTCATGTCTGAGTTGTTATCACATTTTGCAGTACTTGAAAGGATCTGGAAAATGAATTCTATTTACAAGGGAAATGAGATGATCTTGGAAGCCTACACAGATGTTGACTATGCAGGTTCTCTATATACAACAAAAAGATCTAAATCCTGATATATCACTTCTCTTGGAGGAAATTTGGTGATTTGGGGGAGCAAAAAACAAAATATTGAGACAAGATCAAGTGCAAATACAAAGTTTAGAGCAATAGACTTTTGGATTCGTGAAATACTATGGTTAAAGATAATTTTAAAGACTTGAAGATTGATGAGAAGAAGCCTATGAGACTGTATTGCAATAACAAGTTGGCAATAAATATTGTGCTTAATCCAATATAATAGAACTAAATATCTTGAAATAGAAAACATTTCATAAAGGAAAAGTTGGATAAGTAGTAGACTTTAAGCCTAACTCAACCTCACAAAACCAGCTTGTAAGGTGAGATTTGCACCCACTTATACACTATAAACTCGTCTTATCTCTAGTCGATGTAGGACTTCCAACACATCCCGTCGCGTCGAGGTATATACATCTCATGTATGGGACTACACATTAATGTGTGGTCTGATAACAGCTCGATAGTGCTAAAATAGGCTTTAACAATAACTCTGATACTATATTAATTCAACCTCACAAAACTGGTTTGTAAGATCAGGTTTGCATCCACTTAAATACTATAAACTCATATCTCTAATCAATGCGGGACTTCTAACAAATATGATAGAACTAAAAATGTTGAAATAGAAAACATTTCATTAAGGAAAAGTTGGATAATGGGACAATTTGTACACCATTTGTATTCTCTAGAAATCAACTTAGAAATCAACTTACAGATGTAATGACGAAAGGGCTAAGTGGTGCCACATTTCAGTCTACTGTTAATGTTTCCTTGAAATATGTCGGAGATAATGTTTCCTTGTTCAAATTTAATTACATTCCATGATAGGAGATTTAATTACATTCCATAATAAGGAGGATAAGTTGACCATATAGTTTAGATTTATTGTACAGGATATCCTAAATTACAGGGATAGATTGTGTCTATCGTAAATCAGGAGTTTCCTTAATCAAGTTTTCTGTATTCTATTTAAGGGCAATTTCTCTCTTTTGTGAATATTATCAGTAACAACTTTTTTGAAAAAATTGTATGATGTAGGCACCCCATAATATCAAAGTCCCTCTCACTACCCCACTTTTATTTAAAGGTACCACTCACAACTGTTTGTAACAACCATAAATGCTCTTCCTTTAATTACCTAATCTCTCTTCTAGAATATACTTCTAAGGTCCATTTGGTAGAGTAGAAAAATAAAGTGGGTGAAACTAAAATATGCAGATGGAAATAAGAAAGAAATAACGAGAAAAGTAAAGATATTTGGTTGAAGGGAAATAGAAAAGAAATAATGAGATAAATAGATAGATTAATAGAAATAGACGAGATATAGAGCGAAAAAACTCTAGTGAAACACACTGACTTTCTAATTCTCTCATTCCTTTTTCTATTATACCAAACAAACCTAATTTTATCCATCCCACCCATTTCCAGTCCCTCCCCTCCAGCCAAACCAGCCCTTAATTTTGGAACCTCTGGGTACCCAACTCATGCAGAAAAGTATCTTCATTGGTCGTGATCTCGTCCATAAGAGAAATAAAGGTTCTCCAAACGGATACATACACACTGACGTAGTGTGTATTTTCTTGTAAAGCTACAACAGTTATATTTTCTTGTAAAGCAACAACAGCTATATCCTTCTTTACCAAGAGCATATAAATCACATTTTTCAGCACATGGATTAAGTTTAGGCCTAAAATTTACTGTGACATAAACAAAGATAATACAACCAGATTGTTTTGGGTTAGTCAGCATGTATTCTTCGCCTGGTTAAGAGATTTGAAGCTATAGTTGTCAACAGAATCAGCACAGAAGTACGATTTTATTAACTAATAAATATGATGCTAGCAAACATGATAAGCCAAACAAGTTCAGCAAGACCATTCTATTGAAGAATGTTAGGATAACCAGATTAGAACTGAATTCCTATTTTAGTTAAAATCGCAGAGGGCAACTATTAAATTTTTTTTTTTTGTCAGAAGGTATGAAACTGATTTTCAACCATATCGACGAAGTTTTAAAATAAATTTGACACATCAGACTTGTCAGACATAAAATAAATACAACACTTGCATAACAACATCAACCTGATTTACATACTATTGTCTGGTAGATATGTATTCAAAATAACATATATATGTAAAAACTAAAAAAAAGAAAGTAAAGATAGAAAAACATGGCAAACCTGCAGCATATGTTCTATTATTTAGGCAATGAGCAAAACCAATGTGTTTGGAATACTGTCCGACAGAGTTACAAGTCTGTCCACTGGCTAATTCTGACAAGCCACCTTGCTCAAGTTTATCTCTTCTTGGGGAACCGTCTGGGGATAGTGTGGTACCAACTATTTCAGGAATTACTTTTGGCATGTCATTTAATAAACGTGATTGCTCGAATTGTGTCTCAAGCTTCAGCCTTTGATCTAAGTACTCAGAAAGCGTACGGAAAATGGTCAAGGATCAAACTACTCACACAGAAAAGATCAAACTCCAAACAGAGAATAAGACAACATTTATCAAAAATCAGCTTAGTTTACAACTCCTCTCTCCCACTTTAAATCGATTGAGATAGATATGCTTGATCAAGCATTAAAATGGAAAACAACTGAAAATACTTTGACCATTAGCCACAAATTTGAGGCATCAATAAAAAAAAGTAAACCATGAAAGGATATTCTCTCCTCCATCCCTTTTCATTTGCCCGATCAATTAGGTTTTGTAATAATACTAACTTCCTTGGGATCCACTGTCACATAAAGCAAAACATAAAGACAAACATCAGTAAAAATAAATTATACGCGTGGTGCTCTTTAATAGCCTAAAAGAATCAGGTGTTCAATAATGTTAACATGCAATTAGACATACTAAGCATAAAGAATTAAAGTAATAATTTAAGGGCAGATTTTAAAATTTAGTTTGCATAATATGTTTAGTGTCTGCTGGCATGTGCTTAAGCGAGTTTTATAATTACAAGATACAATCAATTCTAACCACTGAATTTTGGAAAATAGTAATTAATAAGCTAGCCTTTGTTGTTGAATTTTATGATGCATAGACCGTGTTTATAACTGCTAACCTACACGAAAATTGTATTGTGAATTGCATTCTATCTTTATAATCACAAAAGGGACAAACAATATTGATAAGTACATACGTACATGCTTTATTATATCTTCATGTAGACTTCTAGCTTTCTGCTCAAGCTCCAGCTGTCAACATAAAGAGGTGGTTGTCATCTGTTGGTCACATGATGGTACTATGACTAACTAACAAATTATATTATTCTGCAAATCAAACTATAGCACATAAAACACATAAAGACCATTTAATCAGTATAGTCTAGACTTACTAAAGTATATGTTTAACGGCCCTAAACTAGAATGAAAGACACAGATATACTGTTGAAAATCAACACAAAGATACACGGTCTCCTTTTACCGAAAATTATTGTTTTATCATTCATGAACATGAAATAGAGATGACAAAGATTAAAAAGATTAGAAATGGTTTAAATTTTGAAGTCTAATTTAGTTGAAGTTCATGATTCTATTATCAAAATTGAGGGATGTTTTGGCATGAAAGACTGGGGTCCTATCAACTTGAAGTCATTAAATTTCATGCAAGATAATTCGGGATAAAAAATCTTGGAATATCATTTTTAAAGATATGAAGTTAAATTAAATGACTATGATGACAATGATTTAAGCCAAGAAATTAAAGGAAAACTTGTTGGTATACTGACTGCACTCCCGGTTCGTGGAGTTAAAGCTCAACACATGACAAATCTCAAGGAGTGTGTTAAAGTGATGAGACTTTTCCCTTACTAGAATTGAATAAGTTTTAGATAGAGAACTTGTTATTGTTGTAGATTTTATCTTCTTCTTTTTTCTGTTTAGTTAATTAATTTAAATTTCAAAGAAATCTAATGGTAGGTTACATAGTTTAGGAACATCAAATTGGTCGTGAGCATATACATTCTCGGTTGATGATTATGTTCCTCCGTTTTTAATCTTCTATTTTGTGAGATTGAGTTGGACTTTGAAATAAATATCTAAAATGATGCTCTGCCTCAGTTTCTAAATTACAGTTTACAATTCTAAAAGCTAATCGGAAGAAATTACATTTGACGAGCTCAAGTCTTCAACGGCAAAGGTAAACTGGGTTACGTGACTGGAGACTCTCCTCAAACAGGAAAGACCAACCCTTTGCTTCATAAATGGATGTCAGAAAACTCTCTCATCATTATTTGGCAGATCAATTAAATGGAGACAACAATTTAGAAATCATATTTAAATTCCCCCTCCAAAGGCTTCCTTACATGCAGTACTACTGCTATTCTATAACAAAAATTGGTTCACCATTTTATTTGCTGAAAACTTCAAACATAACCAACACATTGCAGAAAAATGTTAATTAATAATTTATCATCAAACTCAAGATTTACAGTTCCCTTAATAAAATTTAAACAGATCATTGAGCAATGAGCATAGTATTTATTATGGTATGCACTAAATCACTAATAAGTCATACAAACTAACCACGGTAGGCTGTTTGAGCAGACCGTTTCTCATTCTGTGATACAGATCTTGACATTCCTCCTGCATAACATCAAATGTTATAATTATGAATCCATGGAAGGAAACTGTTGCTTACTTAGTTCCAGTGCCTATAAGGAAAGGAGAAATTAGAGAAAAATCTTATTACCACTGTATTCATACCTCAGAAAAGTCATCATCTGAAATTTTGGAGATAGGTACATTTTTTGGCACATTAGAAAGCTGAAGCATAACTTCCTTGTTGGTTTCATCATTGTTTAAAGGTCTGTTTATTCCTGTAATTTTGCAGATAAAGAATGTCAACTATGCATGTAAGAAAGATGGCTAGTATAACAGCATCAGGAATGTTGACCTTCCACAGCAATGTACTGTGCCTAAAGAAAGAACAAAGTAAAATATGCTTGAGATTTTATATTTCATTTATATTTAGATATGCGTTTTGAATACAATGGATGACTCGGGATCTTTTTCTTCCAATACAAGAAAATTAGAGTCAAAACTATATGCATGGTCCACTAATTCTTTTAAAATATTTAAAAAAATGAAGTTCAAGATAAAGTTATGATGAGTTTAATCCAATTAATTCCTTTACATGTCTTGTCAAAAGAAATAATATTATTTAATCGAGTATAAGAAGCAGTAGATTTATTTTGAGTAAAAATAAATAAAAGGCAGTCGGTATATATAATTTTACATAACAAAGCATTTTGCACAGGATCCTCTATAATTTTACATCACAAAAGTAGTTTATATACCTACAGTTCTTCAACTCATGTATTATACACATGCTAACTAGATACAAAACAAGAATATCTTACTACTAGCTGCAACAGACATGTCTATCTCTTCATTACATAACATGAATTTTAAGGCAAATTACATACCAAGAAATTTTTTGCATACTTCTGATCCCATTTCAGAAATAGGATCATCAAACAATTACACTATTAGCAGTTTATTTGAAAACCTTTTTGCTGCCAGCAAAAATTAACTACTTTACTTCCATTAAAAATTGAAAAATCTACCAAGTACTATTTCAGTAGTTTGAAGAAGTCAAGAGATAAATTACCTACAACTTGCACAAGCAGATGTGAATTCTTCTGTAAATAGTCATTCGGATCAGTTTTGATTCTTACAAAACTTCCTAGCACTTTGCCATCAAAAGTTTGTGGTTGCTTTGAAAGTTCATCGACTAAACTCCTCTTCAAGTAGACAAGCTTGAGGTTCGAACTAACTATTGCTGCAAAACAGCTTTGATGCCCTTCAGAAACTATGTTTACATTATGAGATTCTGTACATGAAATCGATTTTCTCTTTCTTGACAAGTTGGATGGTTCATTGTAATCCCTATCTTCAGAACTGCTACTAATATCGTCCATTTCTTGACAATTCTCAGCAAAGTGTGGTGCCAGAAGATTTTGCATCCTGTTTTTGTTTACGGATTTCCTCCGCAGTAAGGATATCAGCAGTGCATCGCAATGTATCTTTCTCTTTTTCTTAGGGTCAAAAAGATTGTTTTCTCTGCAGTACTCAATAATGATTGAAGTGACATCATGTTCAGAAAGTTCATTGCTCGTGTCTTGGCCTATATATTCAAGAAATTCTATGAGAGGTCTCGAACCCCATCCAATAAATTCTTTTTTCTTATCTTTCCCACTTCCTTTCGTTGATTTTAACTTTCCCAGACCCTTCTTTGTCCTCCCCGACTTTGATCCTGCTGTGTCACTCAGGTCATCACAATCAGAAACCATATAGCTACTCACGTCTTCGGAATCACCAGTGTCATCTTCCTCTACACCTATTTCATCTGGATCCAAGTCACATTTGCTTTTGCCATTCTTAAAAAATCTATGGGCAGAGTGTACATGTTTATAATTCAGCCCTTCTTCTTTTTTGATGCTTTTATAATATTCTGAAAATAAGAATTCATATGTATCTTGATCTTTGAAATCTACCACTTCCTGTTAATAAAAAAGCATGAAAAAATAAAGTGATAGAAAGAAAATAAAATTGTTTTAATAGTTCCAGAGAAAGATAAATGTTCTATACTAAATTCCAAGTTCCCATCAAGAAAAAGTAAAATAAGCATGTCTTAAGTTAAATGCGAAAATACTACACTTGACCATAGTTTAAATTTTAAAATTCTATAACTAGGCATACATTGAAATCTTATCCAGTCATGAAAAATTCTCCATTCATCAGTATGCATCAAGCATCCAGCCATAAAAGACCATATGTTAGTACTGATTATAATTTCTTAGTTAAAATTCATCAAAACTAACTCTACAAACGTAAGATTTCATTTTCAAGTCTCATTTCATACAAGTGAGAGGAATGTAAGAAATACAGATTTGGTTCCTTTTAGTGTTTTTCATAAACAATTTTTGCTTTTAATTAAAACAATAACAATAAAACAGTTCCAGACTGTGCTTCCAAGTTTCTCTTCAAAATAAATAGAACAATATTTATTTTTAAAAAACAGGCAAAAACACAGAAAAGATGTGCCTCTGTTAATATTACTGTCCCAGCTTAACAACCTGTGTAGTTTTAATAGCCATTCTTGTCACTTGCTAGTAAAAAAATTAAACTTGTATTTTTCCATTAATGGCAATTTTCCATTTTGTTTTCAAATTTAGGATGTCAAATACTGTCACAATTTGTCTTCCTTTTACCCTTGCTGCATATAAGATGTGATTGAAAACAATCTTACCCCGTCAGAATCAATACTAGCATCATCTTCAATTAGAAAAGCAAGTTTTAAGCAGTGTCTGCAAAATCCTTTGTTCCCTTTGACAATTGTAAAGTCAGCATCATAAAAGCATTTCCCACAAGTAGCTTTTGGACAGCAAAAACACTTAATCTTAGACACTTTATGGCAGAGGTAGCAAAAATGTGAACCTGCAAAAAGAATTTATTCAAAAGTCCTTCAGTAACAAAAGGATCAAAAGGCATTCTAACATGGTCTCTTAAACATGAACAGAGAGAGGAAACAGGGGGTAGACGCATTTATAGCTATGCATGGAAAATAAATTGACCGTATACGAGGTTTCTTAGGAGTTGTAATACAGATAAACAGTAGTTTTTTTTTGCTTATTTTTTGAGATAATCAAGCAATGTAGACTCTGACAACAAATAGTGTATAAGAGAACAACTGAAGCATCTGTGCATAATTCCCAGATATATAAGATGAGTAATTAGATCTCAAGGTGGAATCAATTGCATAGAGAAAATATATTTGACTGTCTTCCAATAATGGTAGGGTGATAGGCAGAAGCAGGGCTTACTACAAGTCCATTCACTTCCGTTCTCCAAAAACGAATCATCTTTATCCACACAACGAGGATGATAAGCTTTCCGGCAACCCCTTCAATCAACATGGGTTAATTAACAGTCAAAAAGAAAGTCTTTTCCAGAGAATAAAATGATACAAGATTTCAAATTGAGATCCACTGTTAATTACACGCACACACACGATTGAAGAAGATTTCAAGTAAACCACAATTTTACCAACAAAAGGTAAAATAAACAAAGCCTAAAGTATGAACAACTTATTTTTTTAATACCTCACAATTTTCTGTGTTTGCTGCAAGGCCAAATTCTTGGTATAAATTAGAAAACAGGTATGAAAAATTTGATGCCATTTATAGAAGCAGCAAACTACCACGGGTCAAATTTATGTACACACTTCATATTTCCCACAAAAACAAAGACCCAAGTGAAAAGTCACAGCACTCTGTAAAAAATTAAAACAAAAAAAAAATTAAAAAATAAAGTAATTAAATATTATGTTCTTTTTAGTACAGATTCATCTGTCACTACCAAAGGTTAAAAAAAAAAAATTAATGTAGTATATAAAAGATTTGTAAGAAATTTATATCTGCTTCATTTCGAAAGTGTCCCAAGAATAAACAGTCTTCTTCTCATTCATAGCTCATTCTTGTATTTTAAAATTAAAATTTCATCTCTACAACTTACACTTGTTTGGGAGTTGAAACTTACCCATGGTCACAGACCATTAACAACCCTCCATCCTTGCACATAAAACACCAGTCCTCAGTATCCTCGGTCCTTGTCTTCTTCTTCTTCTTCTTTACGGTCCTTGTCTTCTTCTTCTTCACCATCTTGTTTCACGAAAATAAAATAAACAGACTCCAACAACTCTGCAAAATGTAGCTGAAAGAAACCAAAAAATCAGATAAGAAAATGCAGTACTAAGAAAGACAAAAAAGATGAACTGAACGTAAGAACAGACCTGAAGATAATGAAAATTTCAATCTGTAAGAAAGCTGTGAGTAAATTCTGAAGGCATTGGTGAGGGATGGAGGGAGTGATCACAGTGAGAGGGTGAAAGAGTGAAAGAAAAGTAGGGCACAGAAACCGAAGAAAGGGTCTGAGTAGGATTTTAGTGGGACACATTGAGTGTATTTATTATTATTATTATATATACAAATTCGAACCTTACATTTTCTAAATCAAATTATTTTCAATAACTACAGATGTTCTGACTCATCTTGGTTTTTCTTTTTTGGGTGTTACAAATTTAATAACGCGGTTTAGTCCAATGTTATTATTATTGCAAAAACGTGTATCGCATGTTTTTATTCAAATTTTACTTAAAAACTCAGTTCTCTTGAAGAGTTAAAATTTGGAATCTTTTTGTACACTTTTTTTTTTCTTAAATTTAATTTTATAAATTTTAGTCCATTTTATAATTTTGACTATTGTTTAATTTAATAGTGGAAATCATATAAATAAGATGTATTTACATTTATGGTATGTTCCGTGAATGAAAAAAAATTGAAAGTTGTTGTATACACAGGCATCTGATATTATTTCTCATTTTAAACAATTAATTTCCTTCTTATTTTAAAAAATTTGTCTTTTCCGAATTAGTGAAATTGGTACTACTATGGTACTTTTGGTAAAAAAATAAAAATAAAAGCAGAGAAAATAGGTGAAAATAAATAAGTAAAAGAGTAGAATAAAAGTATATGTTATTTGATCGAAGACAAATGAAAAATGGAAAAAAAAATGTCTTGAAACTATATTATTAGAAGTAAAATAAATTAGTTCAGTTTATTTATTAATATTAATATTTTTATACTATTTATTTTCTTAAGAATAATTTATTATTAATTATTATTTTTATTATTTATCGTTTATTATTTTTATTATTATTGTATACAATCGTACTATATTATATTTTACACATTGTTATATTATATTTTATATATTGAAAGGAATACCTTAAACAAAAGTGAGAAGCTCTTAATATTTTCAATTTCAATAACTATTTAAGCAACCTATTATGATAAAAGCAACTTTTTTTCTCTTAAATTTCACAAGTTTTATTATTTCTTTTTCCTATCACTTCCTTGGCATTTCTTCCTGAATAAGCATTTATTATGCTTGATAAAAAAAATAAGATC
>Ga0214542_1006607_pt1 | contig 20971 bp, 12 predicted proteins | sample CNSS1metaG_FD_160096 | JGI IMG/M metagenome (GOLD analysis project Ga0214542, IMG submission 160096) | Root nodule microbial communities from cowpea collected in UCLA plant growth center, Los Angeles, California, USA - CNSS1 | ecosystem: Host-associated > Plants > Roots > Nodule | place: USA...
CTGACTCTATTGTTCTGCCTCTCTCTTTATTTTATAGCCTCCTCTCCACTAGGTTTAAGTGAGACATGGGCTTCTCAAATTTTGGGCCTTTTCTCCACATAGGAAGGGAGCCCAATACCCAACACACAACCACTGTCATGACAGCCCACATAGCATTTTGCCCTATCCCTTTGAACAATGGCTCCATCAGATACAGCAAAGAAACTATTGTTAAAGCTATGCCAACTTTGAAAGCATGAACCACCCTTCTCGGATCATCTTTCCCAACCTTCCATGTTTCTCTTCTGGCCAAACCAGGAAACCTTTTCACCTTATCAGCAAAGCAATGAACATACCCTATTTGCCTAGAGAATCTGTTACTCCTAACATCGGTTTCAGCCATAGAAACCTTCAAACTCTTCACCAGCTCTGATTTCTGGGCAGAAAGATCGTTAACGTATCAGTTACGATCAAGGGTATGTTATGCTTTGCTTAAAAGCTCTCACAAAGTGACAAGGAACATGTAACAATGATAGAGGGAAAAACGTTTCCCTCTTAATGATGGAAATTATATGTTGGATTCAGACAGTTGCAGCCGTTTTATTGGTGCAATCCACTGCGGAGAAATATAATTATGTTGCCTGCATTCGTAGGTACTTAATGTCAATGTTCAGTGGAGAAAACCAAACCTCACAGCAGTGGATTGTTATTGTTTTGGTGACCAAAAGCTGGTATCACAATTAAATTCCAACAACCCACTTTTATACCAGAAAAATGTTACGGGGTTCATAACCATTATTAACTATTTTTTTTTTGTATATAGAAAAATACAGTTAGATGTGTACTAGAATTAGCAAGGATTTAATATATATTTTTTAAATACTTGTTAAAAACTTTCCCTAATTATATGTCTTAGATGGATTTATTATTCATTTGTAAAATACAACTGTGTGGACTAGCGTTGACCGTACACATGACACAACATTCTTGGTGTTAATTGTTAATTTAGAAATTTGACTCACAGCTGATATGTGCTTTTTTAGTTCCAGGAACAGGTGTGTTCCTATGTATACATGTGACTATTTTAATGGAGTAATATCAGTATTTTTAATTAGTTTTAGTTGTCTTTTCTTGTAGAATATAATAAAATAGATTGTTGGTTTTAGTCATGTTCTGTCTCACTTATCAAAAGTAAAGCAAACCTACTTGTCTTTGACTAAAGCAAGGTTTAAATTAAACATTTTGTATGGTGACTGGTTACAGGCTCGATGTTTTCTTAATTTGGGAAATCTCAGGTTACAATTTGTTCTACTACAGAAATCATAGTTGAAAAAGAATGTATGTTGCAAAGTTTTGGTATAACACGTCTCTTATTTAGAAATGCTCACAAGTAATGCCGATAAAGTTAGATTTTCTCCATAGAAAATAGAATACGGTGAAGACAAAGGAAAGAAAAAGTAAAGGTAATTATAGAAGGGAACCATTATCAGGACAAAATAATTATAAATAGTGAAAATTTGTTCCATGGACAAAAATTATCGTAAGAAATTACACTTCAGGCGATTGTCTGACAAAATTATATTTGATTTATTATTTTGTCTTTACCTTTTATTGTTTCTTAGGAGCCTAATCTAAGTCATCTCTTAATATTGATTTTGTTAGTTGCCACTGTAACTCACTCTGATTTTTTTTTTTTTTTTATCTTAAGTGATACTCTTTATACAGGTTGATTTTGTTGAAGAGGTTGATTGAGAAAAAGCAAAATATCCATCTAAATATTGAAGAGAATGATAAATTAATTCAAATTACAAGAAAATTTGATAAGGTGAATAAAATAAAATAAATATTAAATTCTTCAAAATAAGTTAACATGATGAAATGTTTGCTATTTTCTTAGTATATGAACTTGTGGAATGAATTTCGTGAAGAAAATTATAATTTTTTTTATAATAGATATTTTTTGTTTACGTGTACAATATAATTTTATTATGAGTTTGATATAATTTTCTATAATTTTTTTTTCTTAAAGAAAATTTCTTAAACAAATAAAACTAGTAAATGTTTATTTCATATAAAAAGTATATTAAAATATCCACGAGTAACATAATAATCAATATTATCTTGAAAAACGTGTAATATATTAAGTTGTATATTAATTACACATTTATTGTAGTATTATTAGTTTATCATATTATTTTTAAATAATTTTTTATATTTTTTAATGTATTATAAAATAAAATTAACAATAGAAAGAAGAAATAAAAGAATAATATAGATGAGAAAATGGGAATTAATTTTTCTGTGTTATTTTACGTGAAAAAAAAAAAAAGTTGTTGGACTTTAAAGTGAACCCACCATGATAAGGCCCAACCCAGTCATTTGTAGTGCGACATATGAAACTGACAAGAGAAAGAAGTGAGATGAACACGGATCTGTTGGTGCGAAAGGAGGACCCAAAACAACAGAAAATTGCAAGAGAGAAGCAGCGAAGCACGAAATTGTTACCCAGGTGCGTTCTGCGTAAATCGTGACCTAGAAACACGAAGATTCGGTGTTTTTGTGTAGTGAAAACGATTCTAGGGTTTGGAGAGTGAAATGAGCAAGTATGGTTTGAACCTTAGGCCACCTAAGGCAAAGAAACCGGCACCAAGGCCCTCCCTTGCCACCCCTTTTGGATTTAATGACGATGATGAAAATGACGTTGAGAGGGAAATTGCTCTTCAGGCTAGCAAGAATAAACGTCTCAAGGAAGTAAGTTCATCTTTCCGTTATAGTTTTCTTGGTGTTTCATAATTTGCGTTCAGTGTTTATCTTTGTGTTTCTTTCTATTATTATCTTAATCTTAATTTCATTTTCTTAGGTTGAGGAGCAGCAAAAGAAAGCCTTGGAGGAAGATCCATCCGTATTTGATTATGATGGAGTCTATGACAAAATGAAAGCGAAGGAAACTCGCCCATTGACACAAGATCGTGAAGAGAGAAAGGTTTGCTTGCTGTTCCAGTAATCTTCTCTTACAGTTAAACAGCCACTTTGTTATGTTCATGACTATCTAGAATCGTACAGTCAGCAACTGAGAATCTCTGGCAACTTGCATTTACGTAATAATTAGCAGAATGAAGATATGCATCTTTCTTTTTTTTTGTTTTTGGATTAAAATTTCCTTTCATTTATTTAAATTTCTAGAATTGGCTTTGTGCTAAGATACCATTGAAATCATTTTGCTATTCTGTTGATTGTCTTGAATATATCATATGTAATCTTTGTTTATAAAAAAAGATTGCCAAATCATCTTTATTGTACCCTTTTGTTGTCTCGGCAGTGTAGTTCGTATTACATAGGACCTAGGACATAGTGGACGATGCAATGTCTGAGAAAAATCCAAGATGTTAGGAGGCTTATGTACAGATGATAGATAATTAGATCATCGGGTAGCATAGGAACATATTTTCCTGATGTGTTGAAGTAACTTTATATAAAATTAAGATTGTAAGATTTTAAGATTTAATATTTTTGAAAATTCGACGTATAAAGGTGTTAGTGTCAATCTGGGAATTGGTGTTTGACATGTATGAACACAACACCTCATTCCCAAGGTTAGGAAGTTTTATTGTCAAGGCCTTGTTAGAATAGTGAAATGGGTTACTGGGTTTCGAATAGGCTATGTGAGTATTTCTTTTTAATTTTTTGTTTAAATTTCTTTCTTGTTTTACTTTTGTGAGAGCTAGTATTGAAATGTGTTCATTTTGGGTTATTTGCTAAATGATTTCGGTACTTATCATCAACCTGTAATCTTTGTGATGTAGCCAAAATATATCGAAAATCTGATTAAAAAGGCAAAAGAGCGAGAGCAGTATCGTGAGATTGTTTATGAGAAAAAGATTGCCAAAGAGAGAAGCAAAGACGACCATATCTATGCTGACAAAGACAAATTTGTCACAGAAGCATATAGAAAGAAGCTTGCCGAACGAGAGAGACAAATGGAATTAGAGCGTTTGCGTGAACTTCAAGAAGAAAGAGAAGATGTAAGTTCCTGTCTTTTAAATTTCTAATTGTTTTTTACCATACTTTTTCATATCTCTATTGTCAATCTAGATTCGTAATGGATTTAAAATATTCTAGTGTTTCCTTTCTTTTCTCCCTCACTTTAGTGCATATATATGTATTTTTTTAATTAAACTGGCATTGATTTTTATGGTCTTATTTTTATCTCTCTGTTCTTATTATTGACATTTTTTGTATTTTAATATTTGTATAGGTTACCAAGAAGAAGGATTTTTTGCTTGATTTTTATTCGAACCTTGACAAAAATGTTGCATATGGAGCAAAAGATGCCCAAGCAAGGAAACGTGAGAAGGAGGCTGAGAGTAGAGTTGCAGAGAGCCATGAGGGAGAGGGCCACGCACCACATGACCATGAACAACGTAATGGGTCAGATGAAGTGCAGCATTCATTGGACAATCCAAGTTCAGTAGTGGAGTCTCCTACAGAAAAAATTGGGGAACAGGGTGGGGCTTCTACTCCATTGGACACGAAACCAAATCCTGAGGCTTCTTCTGTGGAAGCAAGGAGTTCAGACGAACAGCCATCAGCTTCTGAACCAAAACCCGATCATCACAAAAGAAGTCTGGATGCTTTGGCTGCAGCAAAAGAGCGATTCCTGGCACGTAAGAAAGCAAAGGATCAATAATGAAAATTTCCCTGCCTTTGTTCACATGTTGGTGACTCATTTCGTGCATGATTTAATATCCATGATATCTGTTTTTTTGTAAACCTTAATGTCAAAGAGGATATCTGTGAAAGAGTCATAGAACATGATCTGGTATACAGTGTTAGCATATGATATTTAACTTTTGGGTCAATTCATGATTCACTTCGTATGATCATGAACTTTGCCAAATGTTAAATTAATTTCATTCTGTTACTGCTGTGAATAGAATATGGAACCATTTTATTTTCCAAAAATCTAACAAATAGATTTCTTAATTCCAATGAATATGAAAAAGATCACTAGTGATGGTTCCTTCTTTAGACTCGTGCAAACTATAATTCTTTAGAAGGATTATTATCTTATCTATACGATATGGGACCTTGTCCTGGTTCTCCACTTTGGTTGTATATTTATTGGATTGTAGCTTAATAGGCATGCTAGTGTGACATTCAAGGGTTTTAACTGAATAAGAATTCATCTTATTTAGCTTTTCTTTCTAATAAAAATTATGATGTCATGGAGTTTCTTTGTTGAATTCCCTGTTACTTTCTTTATACCTCAATCAAACTCTAGCCCTAGTTGATTGAAAAATGTCATGCTGGATACACAAGGTTTGAATGATCATCATAAAATAGTAAAGACATCTTTGTTGAAAAGTTAGGTGGTAAAATCTTCCCCTACTTATATGCTAAATCTATAAATTGATTGGATGATGAAAAGTTTTGCAATGATATTAATGTTTAAACTCAAACCTTTGTGTACGAATACAACTCATTTTATCATTTTTTACATCCTTATGAAAGAAAATATATGAAAGTTTTCTAAATACCTCTCTCATTCCCAGAGGTATGTGTATTCTTCTTCACTTACAAGGGAGTATCTGATTTTTCTTTCTTTATATTTAATAGTTAATCAAAGATTGTAATTTTTTTTCACTTAAAGAAAAACATTTCTCTAATTTTACACATAGTTTTCCTTGTCATTTGTAATCTGTGTTTGAAGATATTGTATCTAAATTCTTAATTTTCTTACTTCTAATTTTAAATGTGAAGTAATATTTTGTTACTTTGATAACCAACAAACATCCTAACTCTTGAACATAATTAGAGATGGACCAACCTATTCATAAAAAAACTATTATAATAAAAGAAAGTGTTACTTGTTAAAATCACACATGAATTATTAATTGAAGATATATGGGGTGATTTCAACAATTATTTCTTAACAGACACACTGTTATCTTTCTTATCTTGCAATTAAAACATCTGCTAACAGAGTTGTTCATTTCTTCATTACATGTTTTCTATCACAACACTTAAAACTACATTACTGCTCTCCCCACATATGCCTTATTAATAAACACACACCTACTCAAAACGTTTAACTATGCTTGTGGGATAATAAACATAAAATTCTAAGGCAGAATATTAATACTCCCTAGTTAATCAAATGCATAAGAGGGCAAGTCATTGTGAACTATCTTTGGTTTTTCACAACTCACAACAATCTCATCTTTATCTCTGAACTCTCTAAAGCGTGACAATTTGGCCAAGTCATCAACTGCATCAATAACATGATCCAACTTTGCCACCATCTCCACAAGCATAGAAGTGAAAGCTGCAAAAGGCAATGCTTCTGAAAACTCAAGGCTTGTCATCACAATCTTACTCATCAGTGGCTTTAAAACCTTCTTGTGTCCCTCCACTGACATTTCACCAGAAAGTTCTCTGGATTTGTACTCAAACTTGGGAGAACAATCACTCCTAAAACTTGAGACTGAGACTCTAGTCTCCTCTTCAGCATGTGTGGTTCCACCAAAATTCTTTGAGCCTAGAAATAGTTGTGGCTGGGATTTCAACTCATCATTCAGATTTTGTAGAGCTTCATTGATACTGTCAGAGAGTGCTTGAGGGGAAAATTGACGCTTATTTCTTATGCTATTAGCTAACTCCCTAAGTGCTTTAGACACTTCTTCTGCAAGTCTGATGCAAGAGTCTTTGTATAGAGCTCTAATTGATCCTGGGGTCTTAATTCATGCAAAGATTAAGGCATGTTATTAAATCTTTTTCACAAACTGAAAAATATAATTACACACTGCATAAGTTGGTTAAGACTATGATTTTAGACCATATAGTAGTTTCTGGATCATTATGTCATTTGTTACATCTAGAAAATCATAAAATGTAGCTACAATAGTCTCTTTTGGTACCTGTGAGTATTATCTGTTGTAAGAGTAATTTTTGTTTTGTGAAGTATTTGATTAAGATATAGTACCTGAATTTCAGACAGCAGACACCCATGTAGTGCAACAATAGTGTAACTAAAATGGAGAAGAGTAACCCCCACTACTTTATATTGCCGCCACGGAATTCTGTGCCAATAATTTGACCATCTTGGCTCCCAACTTGCTTGCAGTGCCTGTTTAATTTCACACTCTTATGATATCTATCACAAAAAACACTAACTTTGGAAATGTTCAACTTCACTGTCAGAAAAAAGGTCACAAGAGTTACCAGTGTTTCATCTTTGGATTTAGAATCTAAGACAGCCTTATAACCTTTGTAAATCAGATCATCAGAAGCATCATCTTGAGTTTCTTGATTTTCAGAATCATTAAAGTATCTCACAACACAAGCTGCATGATTATTTGGACCATCAATGATATATATATATATATATATATATATATATATATATATATATATATATATATATTATATTGACTAACACAATAGATAGAACTAAACAAGATGTAGTAATCTTTTGTTAAGAAGTTGACTTTAATTTTAAATTAATTTCACAAAACCTAACATAACAGGTCCAACCGATAACAAATCTCGTTACAATAGACTTTAATTCATGATTCTGATATTATGATAAGAATTGAACTTTAAATCTAATTTAACTTCACAAAATCGACTTGTAAGGTGAGATTTGCACCAATTTATATATTATGAAATCTTCTTATCTTTAGTTTTTATAAGATTTCCAACAAAATAGTAAAACACTTCGTGAGTGTTTTTGTTTAACATAGAACAGAGTACCTTGAACAGAGTTGGCTAGACCTTCGAGCTTTGCTATGGTGGAGTTGTGGAGGTCTTCCCCTGACCAATTTGGGAAAAGCAAAAGGCTCAATACAAGGCAGAGGCCACCACCAATGGCAATGGTGGCTATACGATCTTTTGCAATTGCCCAGACATTATCAACTCTGTAACTTGATACAGTTATCAAATTGAAAGTCAAGAGAAATATCATAACACCATAGTCATAGTTCTTCTTGATATGGGGGATGAACCTCACATAAGTAGTTACAGCTCCTGCCAATAAAACAATTCAAATGATGTGGTTTCATTTTATCTGCAATTAAAAGTTTATATGCAATCTCAAGTAAAAATTTCAAAGCAAAGATTCATTAACGTTATAAGTGATGATACTTACCCAAAATAAAAACTGCAGAACCAATGAAAACAGCTTGAAAAATCCGACCAGGGATGTCTGCAACATACTCCACAAGAAATGCCAATGATCCTGCCAGAAGAGTCCCCAACCCTCTATTTAGTCCTTTGCCTAATGTTGCTCCTGCATCGTAGTACAGCAAAACCACAAAAACATTCAATAAACAGATACAATATTATAACATGACAACCAATTTTTCCGTTGATACTAGTTGAAGCTCAAAATTTTCTGTACAAAAAGCATGTAAAAAAAAACACGATAATGTGAGTGACTGAGAATAGAAGTAGGTAAGTAGGTATTACCTACTGTGAATTCCATGACCACAACCACAGTGAGAACAGCTGACATGGCATTTTGTCCAATCCCTTCGAACAAAGGCTTTATCAGATACAGCAAAGAAACCAGTGTCAAAGCAAAACCCACTTTCAAAGAGTGGACCACCCTTCTTGGATCCTCTTTCCCTACTTTCACTGCTGTTCTCCATGCCAAACCTGTGGATTTTCTCACTCTCTCACCAACACTCTTCACATTTTTCCAAATCCAATCACTTCTCATCATGCTTCTGTTGCTTGCATAATAATTGGTTTCTTCCATGGAACCTCAAAAGGTTTAGCTTACTAAGAGAAAGGAAAAACTATAGTAGAACTGTTTGTTGATGAAGTAACCAGAAGCATAGATATATAATAAAGGGTATTTAGTCTTTGGTTACGTAGCATCGACATCATGGTGCACCTGTTATCTTTGCATGACTTGTTTATTGTCAAATAGAATTATTTAGACCTGCGTGTGTGGTTTTTAATTCTGACACATCATAGCAGGTTTAATGCTAATGTTAATTCTGAAGTTGACAATTGCTGCTATCTGCTTCTGAGAGGCACGCATTCGTAATTGTAACTCAAGTAGTAGATTTATGTTTTGGTTGGATGGTGTGAAAGAAAGTGAGTGAGAAAAAGAAAAGAAACAGAGATTGTTCATATATGTTGAGAGTGAAAAATAGTCACAATGTCTCAGGAAAACTGTGACAAATCTTCAGTTGAGCGTGCAGAAAGCATTTGCAATTGAACCAACCTTTCTTTCCTCATTATTCCCTTCAAATTAGCTCAAACATACTACGTTAATCTTCTCTAATATTTGCATTTCCCTCCATTGTAACATTATTAACTCCAAACCAGACAAAAAAAAACTAAGATTTTGGACTGTCACATAAACTATATTTTGGGTTTATTCTAGTTAAAATTATTGTTTGCTAGCAATGTGGTGATGTTATTGCTTATGTGTGTATCTAATGTTCCCGTTGAATTTGAGTTGATTTTTACTTATTTCCAACACTAACTTACTGGTTTTTTATCGTCAATTTCTAGTTTGAGTGATGTTATTTTTTAAAAATTAAAAGTAAATAGATCAAGGAAAAAATATTGAGCATGAGAAATTGCACTAGCTACTTCAGTCAATCATCAAGCAGAATCACCCCACCTGTTGGGTCAAGTTCCAGACACCAGCCGCAGTACCCTCATTCTACTTAAGGATATTTAGTTTATAATAAAGGTTGTCTTTCAAATTCTAAGCTTGTATATTTTTGCTTTTCCTGGTTCAATTTTTTCCATGTCATTTTTAAAAATTTTATTAAAGAATATGAAACCTACTTGTTTCAAGATTTTGATTAGAAAAACTTTCGCATATGTTATGAAATTTGTTATAAATGTTTACTTTTAAATATTTCTTTTCTCTATTTTAAAAAGAAGGCACAATAAAAGCAATAATTAACTTATCCAATCCTTGAAACTTGAAACTCTTGACCATTCACTTTCATAATTTACAGAAAATGCCATTCAAACCCTATACTTTGAGATGTCAAACTAATGAAGACTTGTGAGACCAAATTGATTACAGTGAAAGGGAGTTTTACTCTGTTAACCTAATATTTTATTTCAAAAATCCGAAATTGTTGATTTTATCATTAACGTTTTGGTAAACATTATATTACTGCTACTTCAGTCCAAAAATATTCTAACAGTGGTACATGTATATTGCCCATTGAGAATTGATATGTTCTACTTAATGATAGCCGAACTAGTGATTTGAAAATTTGTATATTATTCTACAAATTTTACAATGAAGTTTAGATCCTATCATCCTCTAACTGATCCCAGTGTGACTCAACGACAAGTCACGGTGGATCCCATAAGCAAATAAGAACTCGCAGATAATATGAATGGAAAGAAGCAATAAATGTTGCCATTGCACAAAAAGCCCACCAGGATAGAGACTAAGGACCTCATAGGGCCTGAAACATCAAAATTCTGTTATGTCATTGTCTTCAAATACTGATTCCTTGCCACTAGAATTATGCCAAACTTTTCTGCGTATCCTACATTAGACGATCATAAAACATTGTAGAGAAAATATTCACAAAATGTTGGTAAAAATAAACTGGGAAAATTAGTAAAATTAAAAGGGGGAGTAAGGAGCTGCCTTTACCTAACATTAATTTATCGGAACTCATCGTGGTAATCACCATCATCATCTTCATCATCGTTGAAAATAGCACTATAAAATACATATGGGTTTTCTATCATCTCAGTCAAAGTAAGACGGCCATCCTTGTCTTCATCTGCCTGTCATAACATTATTTCAGGACTTCATATAATGGTCACTGATGAAATAAATGTATGATGTTATGCAACAGGTGTTGGGAGTGAGTATTGAGCTATCTCTGTCAGTATTAACTGCTTTCCATAACATTATTACAATGTTTAATGAGATGTAACACAACAGGTGAAGAAGTGCATATTGAAGTCATCGTTAAGAAAATTTAATCCAATAGTAGCATCTAGTTGAATGATCTGTCATGTAAATCGTGCTCCACAGATGTAACTCCGCAAAAGGAAAAAAGCACAAAGAATGATTTACATATAATATTCAGAATGCAGAGTGGTAAATACAAGGTATGCAATGCATCTCAATTCTCCCAACAAGGAAAAGAAAACCATCCCCTTTCTCCCTCTTAAAATATTATAAAAGGGGGGGCAAGGTTATTAAATTAGCATATATTTCTTCACATTGCTAAATAGCAGATAAGGCCCCCCAGCTTTCCCACAAAAGTGTTAAAAATGTTCTTTCCCTTATCTTAAAACTCTGCATATCTACTAAAACAAGTTTTCTTAGCAGCATGGAGTGGAGATAAATCTGGCTGTAGTGATCTAAGTAGTTAGTATATCAAAATTGAGACATTATTTGATGACCATGAGCAAAAACAAAAATGTGCATTTTCAACAACTAAAACTGGAAATTGGAGAGGAAAAATGGATAACAAAATTGATTTACTTGATAAAGAAGTTCTCCAAGAAGCTATAATAATAATATTGAATACAAGCAGACAAAACAAATTTCAATTATTCTCATCCAGAAAGAATGGGAACTCATTAATGAATGATTTAGATTTTAAAGAGATCAAACAGAAAGTACAATTATCAGTTACGAGCTAACATTTTTCAAAAAAGAAGGAATCTTCAGTGATTAAGAGGCCAAGTCATTATGCTATCACCAATAAATACCATATAAGGTGGTTACAGTCAAAGACATTATTGATCAATCAAAGATAGAACCCTCAAGGTACAGAAAATTGATCAAATTTATGATAAACATCAAAACAAGTGGAAAACCCAGCCTTTAAAAGTGAAAAATCATATTAAATACCCCACTAAGCATTCCATACTGCTGGATGTGAGGCTTAAAAACCTCGTCCCAAGTCATTGTCACAGCACCGCCCCTGAGAACTGGTTCACTCTACAACCAACTATGATAACAATTGATAAACACTTCCGGAACCTGCCTCTAAAAGCTAGATGTTAAGAGAGGAAAATCAAATGCTTAAATACTCCTCCCTCCTCCTCAATGTGGGACTTAGAGACCTCAAGATACCCTCTAATTTTTTATAATCTAATATTTGGGTTTCTATCAAAGCAAAAAGACATTTACTCATAAACAGGAATGTATGTGATAAGTACCCAAACAAATGGGGGAATCCATCTTCAAAAAGGGGTATTAAGAGGGGAAGAACAAACACTTGAGTACTACTTAACAAAACCATTTACTCATAAAAATGAATGTATGCGATAAGTACTCAAACTAATGGGGGAATCCATCTTCAAAAAAGGGGTATTGAGAGGGGAGAAACAAATACTTGAGTACTACTCAACAGAACCTCTCTTGAAATTAACTCTGATACCGATTGATAGGTACACAACAAGCACTAGAGGAACCAACCTTCTAAAGCCAGCTATGGACAAGAATAATCAAACACTTAGATACTCCACCAAGCATCCCATACTACCCAATATGGGACTTGGACACCCTATAATATCTCAGTTCCTATTAGTATGTCATCCATATTAAGCCAATATCAATTGAATAAATAGTCTTTTGCATGATCGGATGACATTAAAAGAAAGAATCAGCACCTTAGCCAACAACAAGACTGTAATTATTGTAAAGTAAAATACAGTACCTGTGAAATGATGTAATCGGCTTGTTGCTTTGCATAATAATGCTCAGATGGATGGAGTTTCCCAATTATGGGCAGTAGTTCAGCATCTGACAAGTATCTGCAAAGATTGAGATGATAACCCAAAATAAAAAGATAGTATACAATTAGGGGACTATTATAACGATTCAAAGAAAGTAGACTAATGATTGTAATAGAAAGGTGAATACCCGTCACCATCCTTATCAAGCTGACCAAATAACACTCTGGCTGGAGCATCCATCGAATTATCAGAATGATTCGAGTCATTATGACTTTCTTCATCATAGTTTCTCACCAAATCAAACAACCCATGGAAAAATTCTTTAAAGTTGACCTTTCCATCTCTGTCTGTATCTCTTTCCCTGTAAAAAAAACAAATGGGTAAATTAAACAATAGTAAGCCAAGACAATCATATAAATAAGCTTATTGCATATAAACTGAAGAGTTCATTCACTCCAGACAATAAAAATAACTACGAACATTTTCCCCGTTTCTAACATATGGCACAATAGTCAACGAAAAATACTACACAAATGTTGCAACTTCGCTTGAGGAGGCAAATGTCAAGCAAGGAAAAATTCATTTCCAACAATAACAAACCAATCATACATCAATCACTAGCAAGCCATGAGCTAAAAGAATTTAAATATTCAACATCAATCTTAATAGGTTGCACAGACTTGGGTGACCATAAGAAATCCAGTCAGGAATGAATTAGTTACAATTTTGTGGAGACGATAGCTTTGGGAGTAATTGGGGATATAGTAAGCTGTGGATGGTTTGCGAACAAAAGGAAGGCTAAGAAAGACCAGAGTCAAGAATACTAATGGTAAGAAAAGGTCTACACTGCCTATTTCTGAATCTAAAGACACGTATATCCCCCATCTCCACCAGTTATGCTGCTAAAGTAAAGTTTTCCATCAAGACTACAAAACAGTTTAGGGGTTATTTCAAGCACCATTAGCTTCATGTAGGCATCTAGGATTCCCCAATATGTTAAGGACACTGGTATTTGGTATCCAGGCACATGATTTCATTGTCATTTAAGATACATGTTACACATAAGATCCCAGATATTATTAGTATCTCTTGCATCCAAACACGTGAATATAAAATACCCAACTAAAAAGTTTAACCAATTCCCATAATCATCATCAACATTTTATACCAAAATCTGTTGGATAAATCACATATCATATTCCTTTTTATCAGGTACACAAAATCCAAATTTACTTGTTTAAGGTTAAGATGAAGTTATTGAAAGTCCAAAGACAACTTATACAATCAAAAGCCTAGAGACACGAACAATAAAGGATACATACGTAGATAACACAACTAAGATATGTATCAAAAAGATATTGTTTTATACCAGAATACCATAAAATATCGTCTGTCAACAGAAAGCATGTACATAGTGGAGATATATGTGTATAATCCAATATATTAGAAAAAGAAAAAGAAAAGAAAATTATCTAAAGACTAAACACTGTCAGTCTCACCCTTCATAGGTAGAAAGCAGCATACGATACCCATACATGCAAAAATTTATGGTTAAAAAGAACAAGTGTCCATGTATAAATTAGAGAATTCTATTTACTTCTCTGGAATGTGTATAAATCTAAATCCTGCTGGTTTTTATCATTCAAGCAATTCATCAAAATATTCAGTCCATCTAAGACATATGTGATAGATTCTTAGTCTGCTTTGACCAAAAAATCAAAAGCAAAAGATCCAAAACCAAAATCAATTCTTTCATTTTGATTTTGGTATTGGATAGGTGCTAGAATACAATTTTCAATCTCTGGTCTCAGTTTCCCTGTCGTTTGACAAGAGACTGGGAATTCTCTCATTTGGGTTCATAAATCTTTCCCCTTTAGGAATGTTTCCCTATGGAAAATTTTGAAGGAATGAAAGACTTGAGGTCCTTCTTTAACTCTATGCCGTGTTTATCAGTCCCCATGTGTGGCCGCTTAAGACTGAAATAGCTTATAGTTATCTACTATCGTTACATCTTGGTCATTCTTATGTCAAATGCAATTATTATAAGAATAAATATACAGTTATATTAATAATTTTCTTTCATCAAATTATCTTAACTGTTAAATACTTAATGATTAAATAAATAAATCTATGATATGCAGTATTACAAACAGAAATCACATAGTATGAAAAAACTGATTGTCACAATATAAGAAAAAGATATTCAATAGTATCTTGATTATATTATCTTAACTAATTAGTTTCTATATTTTCTTATACGATTAATTTCTGTCCACTGATAGAGTACAAAAGGTTTTTATATAGCCAAACTATTAGAAATTATGTTTAGAATAACATTAGTTATAATAAAAGTCAGCCAAAATACAATACATGACAATTTCTAATTGTTGAAAGCGAAAAAATCATTCACATTGTCAATAAATGCATACTATTACTCTTTTCTTATTATCTCCTAGGATTGCTTTCTGTATCTCTTTATTATCTCGTTTTTTTTTGTAATGATTAGTAAAAATAAAGGGTTGGTGATTTACACTTTGCATCACGTTACATTTCACTTATACGCAAGAAAAATATTCAAATTCTCTACTCCACCAGCTTCCTCCTTCAGTACCTATACACCATCTGTAAAGTCTGGTAACCTTCCCGAGAGTCATCTCCAGATTGGCAGTTACTAACCAAACCACCAATAACATTCAAAGCAGCATACACTTCCAAATGCTGATTGCCTACACTTAGGTCATCCCCACAGACAGCTATCATCTATTCGCATGGTGCTGCATCCAAAAAGACTTTCTTGTCAATTATTCATGTGCCGTGCTTGTCTCACTGTTCTCTTTTAGATCTGTGATATTTGGAGTTTGAACCTATATTTGGAGGCATCAATTTAGGTCTCTAATTGGAATGTTGTTGTTTATCACCTTCTCTTATTATGTCTAGCCCTTTTTCACCTTGTTCACCACCTTTTTAATGTTATTTTGGCCTTATAGTTTTTGGTTACTGTTTGACTCGTTTTCAATTTACATAGCTAGCATAGCCTTGAAATGGAGAAAGTTGGAAGGTATCAAGTTCCAGACACATCCTGCCTTTTGCCTTAGATGTAGTCTAGCCCTGCCAATTTTTGACCTAGATGCAATTTGGCTTCAACTTCTGTACTGTTGTTAAATAGCCATTATAGTGATGCTAACAATAGCATTGCAAAAATCCTACAATCCGCTATTGCACTGTGGTGCAACTTCCCTAAAAAATCATGCTAACGCAGCTGTGATGGTTTTGAGACTGAGAAGTGGGATCATAGTTTAGATATGGGACTACCCGTGGCTTTTTTCCCAGTACCAATAATGTCCCACTCACATAGAAAGTCTTAAACCTCTCCTATACATGTTACGGAAACATTATTCATGCAAGGAAGGACTTCTATACTCCTCCATAAATGTTTTTCATCTCCTCCTGCATCCTCCTATCACCTCTGGAAAGTAGAGTAGTTGAAGATGCTGCAACCTTAGTATAGATTTTGAGGACTAAGAAGGAGAAGAAATAGAAGGATATGCCTCACTATCTGACAATGAGAATGATGATTATACGGAGGAAGAGGAAGAGGAACAGGCAAAGTAAAATGAACAAATATTTTATCTTTAACATATAACTTCTTTTTAATGTTTCCATGAACAATTGACTTTTGATTCAATATTATACCAACTATTGTGCAACCTTTCATTCACATGCAACTTTTTTTTTTATAATCTTTTAATTGATTTATTTCAACTGCTATATGACTTTCGCTTCTTTTTTTCCTGAAACTATTTGCTATATGATGTAGCAAAATTTTGGCTTTCCACCATTTCCACTATACACTATCAATAACACTAAGGTTTTCTCCCAAAAGCAATCTAGCCCCCACCTGTCTCCTATCCAGATTGCACTCGCCTTGTCTCCAACCAATGGGGTCATGGTGTTCGTTTTTCCAGACATTTATTCCAGTGACTTATTTTCTCCAACGAGACATACAATAATAAACTAGTAAGAAATTGATTGTGATTCATGTGAGCCTCCTATTGTTATCCTCATCGATGGTGATTTTTCATATTCCACTAATAAGCCATGTGGTGATGAATTCCTTCCTTGGTAGTGCAACACTCCAATATCTCAAGCATCCTTCATTTGCCTTTTCATTTGGTAGAGCGCTATTTACATATTTTCTTTTTCCTTAAAGGATTTTTAAACCATAATGAGCTACATGTAGACAAGGACAATTATAACAATATTCAGCACATATTATCTTGATTGTACATTAGAATGATCTAGTGTATCTTAGAGGATTGGTTTATAAGTTTCTTTATCATCCCATGATTTCTTTCCTTATTTAGTTAGGATTACCATCTAGTATTAGTATAAATAATTATTCGTGTTTTATGTTTTGCATCACCCTCTTAACACATCAAGAATTCACAACACAGGAAAATATCACCCAAAGTTTCTATTCTCTCTCTACACCTAAGCTATAACTCAAAACCCCGCAATTTCAATACTGATATATTGAGCCTTCATATAGACTTCTTCTGATATTTGAGTTACCTGACTTCCTCCTTGCACAACCACTGATGAAGCTTAGGGTTTTTGCTGTCCGCCGGGTGCAGAAAGCTAGGAAAACCAAAAAGTAAAAATAAGGAAAAGAGGAAAGGATCATCATGGGTTTAAACAAACAGCTTCCTAGGAAGTAGTATAGGCCTCACTCGTTGAATTCAGTCAAGTTTAGAACACCATCTCCGTCAGCATCCGATGCATTAAAATGCTCTTCTTTCCACCAACCGATGTCATAACCGAAAGACTCATTATCTGGCAAAAATTAAAAAACACAACATTCAATACACAGTCACAATGATCAAATAATCATCGCTATCTAAACGCACGGCGATCTCAAGTTCAAGTCCATAGCACGCAACTACATTAGTCGATTATAGTAGTGTTACTCGGATCTAAAAGCTGGAAGAGGGGACAGGCCTGCATTTTGAGCCCAACTGGGAGGATCGTACTCGGAGAAGGAAACAAAGCCATCATGATTCTTGTCGTGAAGCTCCATCTCCCTCTGGGTGCGATGCAGGACCTCGCGCTGTGCCTGGTAGAGGTTCCACTGAGTCAACTCGTGCTCGGTGACGAACCAATCGGCGGGGTCCACGTCGATCTTGGGGAACAAGAGTATCAACCTGTTGGTCACATTAAACTTGTCTTCGTCATTCAGGTAATCCTCAGCGTCCATGAAGTCCTCCCACTCGGGCTGGGACTCGTGGGCCGGTGCCGAGTCCGGGTCTGGGTCCAGCTCCGGGTGTTTCTGGTGGATTAACTGCTTCTCCCACTCCTTGTCCTCCCGGTGGCGCTCCAGCTCAGCCACCAAGGGGTCGAAGGGCACAGCGTGGTGGCGCGACGGTGCGAGGGTGTAGTTGGAGCGGAGCTTGAGGCGGCGGTGGCGGTGGCCGGAGAACGTCCTGGGGGAATGGGAGAGAAACAAGAGCAGCACCGCCGCGACGACTATGTAGACGAATATCAACGCTTTGGCCATCGCTGAGGGACAGCCACCAGATCTGATTCTGCACTTTCCAATTCAATTGAACTCGATTCTCCCCGCTTTTATCCCTTTTTTAAATCTCATTTTTAAATCTCATTTCCACCTAATTACCATTTACGCTACCTTTTAACCCCTCTCTCTGATTTTCAGACTCACCCTTTCTCTTCCTTTCAGCTCCCAATTACGCTTTTTCTTTCTATTCCTTCCACCGTTAACTCTCTTCTTTCTTTTCTCTGAAAGATACACTTAATCACTTCCTTAATTCTTGATTAAATAATAATTAAGAATCTAACAACGTAACAAAAACTGTAATTGGGTACGATTCTGCATATCGTTTGTAAAATAATAATAATAATAAGGTATAAATATGTTTTTTTTTACCTTATAATTAAGTGTCAAAAAATAACCCAAAACAAATAAAGTTATAAATGGGTTATCAGAAGAGATAACTTTTTTACAATTAATGAATTTAATATTCGTACATAATCATATTACATAACTTAATCTACATTATTAATTAATTGCGAAGACCAATAATTTTATTTACCATCTATGTTTTACTACATAATTGCGTGATCTGTTAAGTGTTTAGGGAACACTAGCTCATCACGTAACTGAGTCAAACTTGACATTTGACTATTGGTTTCATCTTTTTGACCTCGAGAAGATTCGTAATTACCTGAGATAAATATAATTATACACATTCAAAGTTAAAACAGTGGAAACAATATATAAAAATTAAAACGGATAATAATAAACCAATATCTGACCTTTATAAATAATAATTTTAATAAAAATAAAATTATATTCATTTTTTATTATAATTTTATTTCATTTAACTTTACTACTTGTATTCCACATTTATACTATACAAAAAATAAAGATTTTTAAAAAATACGTAATCATGGTTTTGTGATAAACCATTATAAGTCAATTATCCTGAAATCTTTTATGACATGTCTCCGTTTCCGAACGAATAAGTTTAGTTCCATTTCAAAGAATAATATTAAAATGAAATTGTATACCTTATTTTACAATTAACTGTAGAAACAAATCTATTAACAATAATATATATATATATATATAAAATTCAATAAAATATATAAAGAGAGAAAGAGAGATATTTACATCATTCTGTTTTGTTTTATTGAATTAAAAAATATTTTTTATAATAACTTTTATTGTTTTACATATGAACATGTACATTATTTATTTATTGTTTTATTTTAATTTTAACTATTATTTAACATATTTAAACTTAAATTAAGTCCATTGGAGTAAATTTTATTAATTATTTTGAAAAGAACAAGGTGTGTAATATTTTATATATATACATATTAAAAAAAGTAAAATGTTTACAATATTTTTAAAAGATTAAATATATTTTTAATTTTTAAAATTTCATGTAAAATTGGATTTTATAATCCAAATTTTGAATTATTTTTATTTTTAAACTTTACTAATGAATGAATGTAGTCATTGTGATCAAATATTTTTAATAATTTGTTAATATAATAAAAAACATTATTACTTGTATGTACACGTATTATCACATGTGTACACTAATGTGAACATACACATGACAACATGCAAGTATACACAAATACACATATATGGTAACACTGTTACGTTAACAAATTCTTAAGGTTGTTTAATGACGAAGACTACATCAACTTATTTTTAAATAAATTTTAATGTGTAAGATAAAGATGAAATTGAATTTCATCTTATAATTTAATAACTAGAAAAAGTAAAAGGAGAAAATACAAATCAATTGATAACTATATTTAGAAAAATAGAAATCACGAATCAACAACTTCTCTGAGAACTCTTGTTGTTGTGTTGGTGTGGATAAAATTAAAGAGAAGAGAATAAAAGTTGTTTCGGGTATAGGGACCAAGCACCTATCTCAAACATTTGATTTGTCTTTACAATTTTCTTAAACGAATTCTTCTCGCTTCCACCTGTTCGGTTGTTCAGACGATTGGGGTACCTGTCTACAAGGTTTCGATGGTTAAGTTAGTTCAAGTTAGTTCGGGTAAGTGCAATTAATGCTGTAATAAATGTGAAGTAAAAGTCCTCACCAACTTACTTTGGACTCCTATTTATAGTTTTTGACATGGGCCCATGATTAGGGTTTTTTTAATCATGACCCAATTGCTTTTTAAACTTGATTACAAACTTGTATTTAGGGATGGCAACGGGGCGAGGCGGGCACGGGTTTCGTTATCCCATACCTATCCCCGTAAAAAAAATTCATCCTCATCCCCATACCCAAACCCAACGGGTATTAAACTTTTGACCCATCCCCATCTCCACCTGGTAACGGGTATAATCTCGTACCCATACCCATACCCATACCCATTTTCTTACTACTTCAATATTAATTTTAATTCATTTTTATAAAATAATAAAAATTTTATGATAAAGGAAACATAATATTATCAAATATTCAATGTTAGAATGATGATTGTTTATTCCATATCAAATACTTTAAAATAAATTATAATTGTTTACATTTTATATAATAATACCAAATAAAATTTCATGAGAGCTAAAACAATTATTAAATTTGCAAATATTAATGAAACATAATTGATAAAATTTAAAAATATTTTTTAAAAAAATATAAAAGAAAAACAAATATTCAAATTAAAATATATTTTAAATGTTTGTTTACTTCAATCTTTTAAATTCTAATAAATCTTTTTTTATACACTAATAAAAGTTATAATACATCAT
>Ga0214542_1006613_pt1 | contig 20961 bp, 13 predicted proteins | sample CNSS1metaG_FD_160096 | JGI IMG/M metagenome (GOLD analysis project Ga0214542, IMG submission 160096) | Root nodule microbial communities from cowpea collected in UCLA plant growth center, Los Angeles, California, USA - CNSS1 | ecosystem: Host-associated > Plants > Roots > Nodule | place: USA...
GAGGAAGCAAATAACATCATTTTTAATTGTCGTTATTTACCTCTTTAAAACGTCACTTTATACAATGTATAAAGTGACGTTTGTAGCGGCGTTTGACATGAAAACGCCATATTATATTTTGTGGCGGCAGCAATTACGACATTTTCAAAAAGCGTCACGCGCGTAAATAATGACGTTTGAAAACGTCGTAATATACAAAAATAAACGCCACAACTTACATGATTTTTTGTAGTGAATTCGTTTTTATGAGTATTGTCCAAATTCGTTCTTATTTTGACAGAAAATTCCCGTTATGACTGGTATGGAGAATCCTTGACTTTTTTAATTAGGTATAGGATTGGGTGTAAGGATTTATATATTCAGCCCGTTCTCGTCCTCATACACGTCATAATACTCGTTTCCGTCATATTCATGTCTTCGTTTAAATTATTAAAATATTAATAGTTATTTAAGTAACCTTAAGTATATATATATATATATTACTATACAATTTTTATTTTTTATCATATCATATGCAATTATGTTCTAATGATGTATGTAAATTAAATATTTTTGATGTCTCACATTTAAATATTTATATTCTTTTTTAATATTTTTATTTATTGTATTTCATGAAAATGTTTAACACTCTCACCTTAAGTGTTTAATAGCATAAATATTTCATTTATTAGGTAATATAAAAAAATTATCTTCTTTATTCTATTATTATTAATAACTCTTTTGTTTTGCTAAAATAATTTTCATTATTTTTCGACCATTGACCATGTTGATATTTGTCAAGTTTTCTTATATCTCGAATGTATTTGTCATTTATTTTTATCATGTAGAATACTATTTTGATATATTTTATAAATTTATTTTTTATTTCCTACTCATTATCAATTATACTGTAATTTTGACACCATATTGTATATATAAATTTTATTTACTATAATATACAAATTTAATGTAATTGCCATGAATTTTTTTTACCATCATCCGACACATATTGAAGTTCAAAAGATGCAAAATTTATGTTAAAATTTTATTATTATTAGTTTAATATTAGTTCTTTGCATGATTTTGATCAAGTAATGTATTATATCTTTTATTAGTGTATAAAAAATAGATTCATTAGAATTTAAAAAATTGAAGTAAACAAACATTTAAAATATATTTTAATTTGAATATTTGTTTTTATTTTTATTTTTTTTAAAATATTTTAAAATTTTATCAATTAGGTTCCATTAATGTCTGCAAATTTAATAAATGTTTTGGTTCTCATGAAATTTTATTTGGTATTCTAATTTGAGATGTATATAATTATAATTTTTTTAAAAATATTTAATATCGAAGAAAAAGTCATCTTTTTAATATTGAATATTTGATAATATTATGTTTCCTTTAGAGTAATTTTTTATTATTTTATAAAAATTAATTAATACTAAAAAAGTAAGAAAATGGGTACGGGTATGTGTATGAGAATATACATGTTATCCGGTGGGTACAGGTATGGGTATTGAACTTTGTTTGTTTTCATTCATTAGCTGCATTTGTTTTGGACCGTTAAGTCTTGGATCCTTTACATAATGGGATCAAATTTTGGATCCAAATCCATTTTTTCAGCAAAACTAGATTTGATTTTTCTTTAAAATTGAGATCCAAATATTTGGATCAAGATTTAAAGCCAGATCCAAATATTTGGATCAAGTTCAAAATCCAAAATTCATTTTGTATAAAAGAAATTTAAATTGACTTTTTCAAAACTTGTGTCCTTAGGGCTGATAACATTGAATTTGACAGATTTTTTGTCGGGGCCAACTCGACCTAATTTCAGCATGGCAAGTTGATAATTCTAAAATTATCACTTGGATCAATAATTCTATCACACACTCGATTGTCACTCAATTGACAAAATATGATACTACAAAGGAGATATGAGATCACTTATTATTAGTAGAGGAAATTAGACTTGCTTCCCAACCACAGGCCAACATAGCCTTGCAATCTCAAAGTACATCATCACCAAATATATCCTCTAACAAATGGATCATTGATTTAGGTGTCACTAATCATATGTCACATCATTTGCCTTCTTTTGTTTCGTTATCACCTAACTCATCCATGTCAATTGTAACTAACGATGATTCAGTTCCATTATCTGATATTGGTACTATTGTCACACCATCTTTGTCTTTGTATGATGTTTACTACATACTTGGTCTTGCTATGAATCTTGCTTCTATTGGAAAAATTAGTGATTTTGGATATAATTTGTGTTTCTCTATATCTAAATGTTTTGTACAGGACCACACATCTCATGAGGTGATTGAGATAGTTCATAGGCAAGGTGGACTCAATGTCTTAAATCACTTTAAGGAACCAATAGTTGCAACATCTAGTGTGGATTTATCTTCATTTCATTTGTCTTCTTGTTCACCTTTTTTATTTGTGGCATTCTCATTTGGGTCATGTTTTTGTATCCCGTTTAAAGTTTTTAGTGTCTACATGAATCTTGGGTACTTTGGATAGTCATGATATTTCTGATTGTAGTGGTTATAAGTTGGAATAAATTTTCGCCTTACCTATTAATAAAAGTGTTTTTTCTACTCTTGCTCTTTTTGATCTTATGGATTCTGATGTGTGGGGACCTTCTCCTCTATCCACCAAAGAAGGCTTTAGATATTATGTCTCTTTCATGATGATTTTACTCGTTTAACTTGGATCTATCATATGAAACATCAGTCCGATTATCTCACAATTTTCAAAAAATTTAATGCTTTTGTAAAGACCCAACACTCTGCTACCATAAAAACCTTTCGTTGTGACTTGCGGGTGAATACAATTCTAATGATTTTACCACTTTACTTGCCTCTAATGGAGCTATACATCAGATCTCTTACATAAACACTCCTCAACAGAATGACGTTGCTAAAAGAAAACATTGTCATCTTGTTGAGACTGCAAGATCATTCTTGTTATTTGTCGATGTTTATAGTGTCTTTTGGGGGAATCCATTCTAACTACAACTCATGTTGTGAATCAGATCCCGACTTCACAATTATGGTTTGTCTCATTTTGAAAAATTGTATGGTCATGCACATGATTACTCTACTTTGCATGTTTTTGGATGTACCTATTTTGTTCTAAAACCACATGTTAAGAATTATAAACCAAGCCTGCTTTGTGAGTCTTTTTGGGATATGGTCTTGGTCAAAAAGGGATATCATTGCTTTGATCCAGTTAGTCAAAAATTGTATGTCTCACGTCATGCTATGTTTTTAGAATATATTTCATTCTTTTCTATTCCAGCTAGCTCACATTATTTGACTACATTTGATGTTATTAAAATTGATCCTTTTGATATTGATGACATTATACCTACTTATGTACCAACTTCATAACATGTCTTAGCACTAATTACAAATACCGCACCAGAGGTTGTACCTATTGATTCCTCTACTACGTTTACTTAATCATCTCTTGAGGTTGTGGTTCCTCTACCACCTGTTCACCTAGTCGTAATCGTAAGTTTACTCAACTATCATATTTTGTTTATTCCTCTTATTATGGTTCATTTGTTGCTTTTATTGCCTCTATTCGTCGTCTTCACGAGCCTTCATCCTATAGAGAGGTGGTTTGTGATCCACTTTTGCAGAATACTATGGTTGAGGAACTTACTACTCTACATCAGATTCATACATGAGACCTAGTTCCATTACCACCAGGAAAACATCCTATTCAATCTCATTGGATATACAAAATCAAGACAAAATCAGATGCTTCAATTGAAAGGTATAAAGCTAGACTGGTTGCTAAAGGATATACCTAAGAGTATGACATGAATTATGAGGACAAATTTGCTCTTGTGGCAAATATGACTATTGTTCATATCTTGATTTTTGTAGCTTTTATTTTTCAATGAAAGATTTTTCAAATGGATGTGAAGAATGTCTTTTTGAATCGGGATCTACATGAGAAGGTCTACATGATTCCACTACCAGGTGTCTCTCACAAATCTGGTGAAATTTGCAAACTTCAAAAAGCCCTCTACGAAACAAGCACCTCGTGCTTGGTTTCAGAGGTTTTATAAAATAATTGTCTCTCTTGGTTTTGTTTCTACTAATCATGATTCTGCATTATTTGTCAAGAAAACCAATGCATGACGTATTTTGGTATCCTTACATGTTGATGATATGATTATTACTAGTTATGATTTTGTTGGAATTACATCTTTAAAAAATGCATTATCCCATCGTTTTGTTGTGAAAGATTTGGGTGTATTGTGTTACTTTTTGGATATTGAGGTTGCTTCTTTTCTCAAAGGTTATCTTCTGTCTCAGTCTACGTATACTACTGACCTATTTGAGTCTGCTCAGCTTATCGACAACAAGATTGTTGATACTCCTTTGACTTATTTTACTTTATATCGAACTATTGTTGGGAATCTGGTTTATCTTACTATGACTCGTCCAGACATTGCACATGTTGTTCATGTTGTTAGTCAATTTGTTTTAGTTCCCACAATATTCATTGCGGTGTTGTTCTTTGTATTTTCAGGTATCTTTGGAGTACTTAGTTTTAGTCTCTTTTACTTTCTTCTACGTCATCTTTAGACTTGCGTGCCTATTATGATGTAGATTGAAATGGTGATTCTAATGATTGAAAATACACTACTGGGTGATGTATTTTTCTCAATGATTCACTTATATTATTGAAGAGTAAGAAATAAGATATTACATCTCGATCATCTACACAAACTGAATATCGCATCATGACTTTGATTACTTGTGAAATTATTTGGTTATGTTAGTTACTTGCATATATATGTACGTCTTCCGAGTAACGGAACCTGATAGTGTTGGTAGAATGGTTAAAGTTTGTGCATTCACTTCAGGAAGTGGTTGGATTTAGTTTCCCAATGCAAAGAATCTGAAGGGTCAATGGGTAGGTAAGAGTTTCATTGGATTTCAAGTGCGGTGAGTTATTTTGTGAAGAAGCTGAAGCATTAGAATTTGAGTTTAAACAATAATAATAGTAAATTTTATAAGTAATAAATTATAAATGTAGACTAAAAATCCTTGCAAATACTAACATAATAACTTATAACAAAGTAATTGGTAGAAGATATGTCTTCTGAATAACTGAACCTGAGAGTGTTGGTAGAATGGCTAAAGTTTGTGCATTCAGTTCAGAAAGTGGTGGGTTTAGTTTCCCAAAGCCAAGAATATGAAGGGTCAATGGGTCGGTAAGAGTTTCATTGGATTTCAAATGCGGTGAGTTATTTCTTTGAAGAAGCTGAAGCATTAGAATTTGAGTTTGAGACTATAAAATGCTTTTCATTTACCATCAGAGTATTATATTTTGCACTTCATGTGTTCGAAACAATGACAGATAGAATAAGCAGTTTGCCAGATGAAATGTTATGCCACATTCTCTCTTTTCTCCCATCCAAATTATCTGTTTCAACCAGCATTCTCTCCAAGAGGTGGAAACCTCTCTGGCGCTCAGTTCCTGCTCTCGACTTTTACGATCCTCGTGAACGTCCAGATCTTTTTCTTTATATGTGCATGTATGTCTTTTCCTATATGTTGAGACAACCCATTCAAAGATTACATCTCAGAATTTCTCCTTTTCAACAAAGACAGCTTGATGGTGAAGAAATATTGTCATTTGTTAGAGATGTTGTGTTCGGAGGCACAGTTCAACATCTTGATCTTCATCTTAATTTTTCTTCTTGTATTGATATGTCATCTGACCTTCTTTGGTGCAAAAATCTTAGGCTTCTCAAATTGAATAAATTAACATTAACATTCTGCTATTCTGCTGAATTTCCTTTAATTAAAGTCCTGCATCTTCGCAATATTCAGATTTTAGATGGTAATCATCTTCAACAGATTCTTTCTGCATGTCCCAATGTTGAGGATTTGAAAATCTTGAATATCGATAATGTATTTGTTGACTACGAGGATGTGAACCAGTTTAAGCGATTGCCTAATTTGCTTAGAGCTGATATTGATGAAAATGTAGTTCCCCTGGAAGTTGTTGGCAATGTTCAGTTTCTGGGTATAAAGATTAAGGTACTTTCCTATCCAATTTATGGAAAATCGAATTTTTATTTTTTTAAGTTATGAAAACCACTAAACCTTATAAAAGAACTGGTTTCGAAATTTCTTTGTGATGCAACTCTTGTAGGTCTATCAGGAAAAGATTAATGCCCCAATTCCTGAATTTCATCATTTAACTCACCTTAAAGTCCACAATACTTATGTTAATCAAACTAGATACTTTCATGATGTGCTTGAAGTGGTGAAGCATTGCCACAGGCTTCACAATCTTTCAATTGAGATGGTTAGTTAAATTATATCCTCAAAGTTTTTGCTTTTTTATTTTCATACTGTCTTATTTTTTTATTTATATTACTTTGTTTCCATTGTTAACAGGAGTACTGGGGCAAACCTAATAACATTGATGATTGGGCCTCCTCAGAGTGTGTTCTAAACCTCGAGACATGTACTCTAAATAAGTATACTGGAGCGCACTGGGAGTTGGAATTTGCAAAATGTATTATGGAGAATGCAAAATTTCTGAAGGATATGATAATTTGTTGTGACAGTGATCGAACAAGGAAGACGCTTGAAGACATGAAGGAACTGACATCATGTTCAAGGCTCTCTCCAACTTGTAACCTCTCATTTAGGAGTTTTTAAGGATGTTTTCATGTGTTGTTTTGGTTTCTGAATGTTTTTGTTTGGCCATATTGTTTACACAATTTGATTTTCTCCAATATAAAGTTTGTTTTATATATTGATCAGTAGGTATATGTTCACAAATATATTGGTTTATATATTGATCAGGAGGTATATTCCATCTTCTTAGTCTTATAGTCTTGTATTATAGTCTTATAGTATAGTCAAGAGGACGATCGAGAATAGAGTGTGAAACTTGTGAATTTTTGAATACTTAACTAATTGTGTACGATAGTCTAGGGTATCTATATCCCCCTCCCTCTTTTTAGGTCTATTAGACCTTTTTTTGGACTCTACATCAAATGTATCTCTATACTATTCATACAGTCCATTTTATTTTTTATTTCTGTACTTTGATTTATAATCATCCTTTCGCATTATTTTTATAAGTCTTGAGTTTTCACAAAATTTTGCCAGCATAACAACTGTGTTTCTAATTTTTATAATCTTCAAAATAGTAAAAACAACCAAATTAAAGAGTTTAAAATCAACAATCAAGCATAAATCATTCTTTCACAATAACTTTACAGAAAATTAATCAAAATAGTAATCATTATTAAAACATAATTTTTGTAAAAAATCTTATAAGTAAAATAGCAAACTTGTTTTATTTATTACTTTTTTGTGTCAAACTTCAAATAAAATGATTCTTGAACCTGACCCTAGGTTTTCATACCCAAGGAATCCATTTTTTCAACTGAAAATTTCAAAATAATGTATGAAAATTTCAAAATCAAGAAGACAAATTTTATACTTAAGGAAAACTTGCCAAGATAAAGACTTAGAGATTTGAGATAGACCACCCATACCTTGGTGATGCTAATTATACTCTAAGATGGAAATGAAGACCTCAAGGTGTTGGATTCCCCCTCCTACTTCAATTGTCTCACAAGAGTTTAGACCCCTCTTTCTCTACTTTGTTGGATGTTTGTGAAGATGTGAGAAATGAAGATCTATTTATGGGAGAAACCTTGGACAAATGGATAAGGATGAATTAATGGTAAATTTATGAGATTCCTTAACTAGGATAAATTTATTTTGACCATATAGAGAAGCTTGGTCAAGATTTTCATTGTTGACAACTTCATAATAATTACAAGGAGACTTGTTAATTTTTTTAGAAAACTTGTTCTTGTTCTAATTTGTAAAATTCATATCTCTTACCGGATACCTCTATTTATAAAGCTCAAGGGTGAAATTAAAGCCCTATGTCTCCAGAACCGAAAAACAATTAAAGCAAGTCCATCGTGTGGATAATTAGTTTTCTCCCTCTCTCTTAGCCAAAAGCGTAAAAACAAAAATATTAGCAAAACAAATGGCAACAAAGTGAATACCGCCAACGCAACAAACAAACAAAATTCAGAAAAACACTTTTGTTCATTAATTCATTGTTCAAACAACCTCATCGCCCCTCTCGATGTACTTGACGGCAACGAGTTCCTTGATTTGTTTATCCTGCATAATTTGGCCATGCGGAAATTTCTGGACCCGTCTATTTATGTTTGCACAAATATGTACAATTAAATGTTCTTTTTAGCATTTAAAGCTTAAAATATATTATTTTTATATTTTTTTAAATCTCATATATATATATATATATATATATATATATATATATATTATGAAATTTATTATTATGGGTTTGAATACAATTTATATAAAACAATAAAAAAATATTTAAAACATAAATATACTTTAAATCTATGATAATAATTCATATTGTGATAATGTTAGGGAAAATAGCCTATCATTATGTAAATCTTTGAAATTAATAATAAGAACATTTTTTTAATTTTAATATAGCCTTTTAATAAATTTTAAAATAATGAAAAAAATTGTTTAGAGAGTAGTTTTTTTTTTATCACAACTAAAAATTAGTAAAATCAACCGTAAAATATATTTTTGTATTTAATATTTATAAATTTTAAAACTGTAGAGATTTTAAATTTAAATATAATATATTTTACACCTTACAAATACAGAACATTCCATTTTAATTAGAAAAAGGACAATAATATAACTTTAACATAAGAGATGTGTTAACAACAAATAAAACAATCTTTAAACCAACCTAAATAAAATTTTACAAGTTGAATGACTTCTCCAAATATTTATAATCTCCATAATATAACTTGCAAAGTCAGACTACCTACAGAAACAAAATTTCAATATAGAATTAAAAACAAATTATCAATACAAATATTTTTCAGCTTAGAACCACTTCTTGAACATATCTTCTCTTTAGATGGTAGAATGAATATTATAATAAAAAATAAATATAGCTTTTTTAAATAGACACGTTATTATATATTTTTTGTTTCTTATTATTTTCTTTTCAAATCATGATAGATCTTCTTTAGTTTTAAATTTGCATAATATTATCTTAGTCTTTAAACAAAATTTTAAACAAGGAATTTCTCAATGGTGACAATTTAGATACAGAAACAAGTAAAAATCTCATTTTAAGAGAATCCAAAGCCTTTTATCTATAAAATTGGATAGAAATGATAATTAGAAGTAAATAATTATGTAAATCCCTTAAAATCAATAATATGTACAGTTTTTTTTTTTTTAAATTTAGCATTCTAATAAATTTTAAAATGAGCAAAATTTAAGAAGGAATATTTTATCCTGATAAATTTCGTTAATTAACAGTAAAATATATTTCTCATATTTAATAATTATAAATTCCATATCTAGATAAATTTGAAGTTTAAACGTAACACATCTGTTCAAAACTAATGAACCATTCTCAAACCTACTTATATAAGGGTTAAGGGTTACAAATTAAAGAGATCCATGAGAAGAATGATAGTTTTCTTCTTTTTCTTTTTTATTTCAAAGTCATCTACTTCTTGTGAGTGTCAGTGCACATCGTCAAATTCTTCAGAAAGTTTGCATTCTCCATGCTATAATCTGCAAATTCAAACTTCCTACAGAAAGAAAATTTGAGTATAGAATTAAAAAAAATAAAAACATATAAATGGAATTTATTCTTACATTTCAGATTGAATATTCCAAAATATAAAAGAAATACTTTGAATGAGATTCCTAAAAGTATTTCTGAATTTACGAATGTTTTCTGAAACACTCATTTTGAAATCTTTTTTATATTCAAGACATTTTCTGAATATATAAATATATTCTGAAACATCCAATTTGGAACAAATAAAAAGTAGGAGGGGTAGGGAGGTGTAGGAATTTTTAATATACTTTTTAATTATGATGATACTTTAATTTATTTTTTTTATCCACTTTTATTCTACCACTTTAATTATCATTATATTATTATATCACATCACTAAAAAAAATAAAAAAAATATCTAATGATAATTAAAATAATAAATTAAAAGTGGGTAAAAAACTAGGTTAAAATATCATTTTTCTACTTTTAATAAGGAGTAGTTAGGAAAGTTTTGTTAGTGAAGTGTCATGCTATTTTGGTTATACTGGACTTTCTTTCTCTTTGTCTAAAAGCCTACGTTCTTGTAAGGTATCAGAGCTAAAACGTTATGGAAAACAAACTTTGAACATTTGTGTGGTGACATGGTGTACTGTTGTGATAGTGTGTCAGAAAGCCCAAAGTATTGCGTGTGCAGCAAGTGTGTTTTTCCAAGATTAGAAGGAGCAGTGTCAAGAGTGACCAAGAAGACAAGAAGACACCTCAAGATTGGTTAGCGGAGACATGGTTAGGTTCAGTAGAGTCATACAAGGTGGTCTACCAATATTTGTTGGCAAGCTATTTGATGATTCGTGCATCAAAATGCTAGCGCATCAAAATGCTGACAAGTTTGAGAGTTTCCAGAGTTTCCAGGATGTGGCTGACGTTGTTACTGTTGGATCAGAGGTTCCTGGATCAAAGGCGTCAGATCAGATGAAGAGAAAAAACACTACAAAGCATAAAAAAAGTTGGACAACAAGGCAAGATTTTTTATCTGCCAAAGTGTGAGCCCAAAGATTTTCAATAAAATATCCAAAGTTGCTACTACTAAGGAGGTGTGGGAGATTCTTAACAAAACCTATGGAGATGGGGATAAGAATAAGAAGGTAAAGCTTCAAACGCTACACAAATCGAATTTCTGACTATGGATGAGAATGAAACCATAGCAGAATATCTTGACAAAGTTCAAGAACAAGTGAATTCCATGAGGGCTTGCAAGGATGACATCACAAATCAGTAGGTTGTGGATAAAGTCTTGAGAACTCTGCCTCCTCGTTTTGATCATGTGGTTGTGGCTATTGAAGAAACTAGAAATGTTGACACCATGGAGGTTGAGGAATTACAACACTCATTAGAGGTGCATGAGTTTCGGATAAATGAACGACGACATATTCAAGAACAGACCCTTCAAGCTACAACTTCTGGAAAACAGAAGAAAGAGCTCAAGAAAGGCAACAAAATTGGACAAGAGGCAAGATTCCGGTGGTAGTGATGAGAAAAAATTTAACAAGAAGACGGTCTAATGCTATAACTGCCAAAAGTTTGGCCATTTTGTCCGAGAATGTTGGGATGGTGATAAGGTAAAAAACAAACCATAGAAACAACCACGAGCTCACTTGGCGTAGAAGGAAACGTCTGATTCAGAGGTTATAGTGCTAATGGCTCAAACTAGTGTTGGTATGAAGGATAACATTGCCTGGTACTTGGATTCTAGTTGTTCAACACACATGACAGGAAGGAAAGAGTGGTTTGTACAGTTGAATGTAGTGAGCCAAGAGAGAATTAGATTTGCAGATGATAGTTGTCTTACTGCTGAAGGATATGGGCGTGTTGGGTTGAAGAACTATGATGGCAAAGAAGTGATAGTTGAAAATGTCTTGTATGTACCAAGGTTGAAGACTAATCGGGTGAATTTGGAAGAAAAATCCTTGAAGGTGTATGATCAGACCAAGAAATTGATCATCCATGCCAATTTATCTTCCAATAGAATATTCTAAGTTAGAATGCATACACTTAAACATCATTGTTTTGTTGCTGCTGCAAAAAGAGATGAGTGGCTATGGCATCTCAACTTTAGAGATTGAGTGAATGTCGCAAGTCTAATTCCAAAGAATGTGTGCAATGCAAGCAAACTAGGAAAATATTTTGCAAGTATTTACCTTTCAAAACAGCCAAGAAACTAGAGGTTGTGCATTCAAATATTTGTGGGCCTTTGCAGATTGAGACACTCGGAGGTAATAGACCTTCACAGATGACTGACTAGAAAGATGTGGACCTACTGTTTGAAGAGGAAAATGAAGCATTTAGTGTGTTCCAATGTGGCCAACAATTGGTGTTAAGAATTGATGGGGGAGGGAGTATAATTCAGACATAGTGCATCAGACAACCCCTCCATACACACCACAATGCAATAGTATTGTAGAGAGGAGAAACATAACTCTTCTCAATATGGTACGGTGGATGGCTAAAAGCAAAATTGTGCCTAGTTATTTGTGGGGAGAAGCTGTGTCAGCAGCTACCTATTTCTTGAATAGGTCACCTACCAAGAGGCTAGTAGGTGTGACGCCTGAAGAAGCTTGGACTAGACACAAGCCAGATGTTACAAACATGATAATTTTTTTTATCCTTATGCTTTCAACATGTGCAAGATCAGGTGAGAGGAAAATTGGATGATAAAGGACTACCTTTGGTTCTGGTTGGTTACCATTCCACAAGGGGTTAGAAGTTGTTTGAACCTGTAGCTAGAAGGGTATCAATCAGCAGAGATGTTGTGGTTGATGAAAACTCTTGCTAGGGTGTGACATCAACAAATTCGTTGAATGATGAATCTACAAGAGTTGAAAGTGTCACACATCAACAGGAATCCTCTAGTCAACCAGTAAGGAGATCATATCAAGTCACTCAGCCACTTGCATGCTTCAAAGACTATGAAGTATTCAACGACTTAGTAGTCACGTCTGAAAGAAACTTTGTACACTTTGCATTAATGGCTGAATCAAAATTTATTGAGTTTAGTGATGGTATACAAAGTGAGAGGTGGCTGACAGCTATGAAGGAAGAAATTGATTTCATAGAGAGGAATCAGACCTGGACTCTTGTTGAACTCAGACCTATAGCATTAAAGTGGGTAGACAAGGTGAAGGTAAATCCTAAAGGAGAAATTGTTCGGTACAAGGCAAGGCTTGTAGCAAAGGGTTTCTTGCAAAATGCCGAAGTTGATTATGGAGATATATATGCTCTAGTGGCCAGAATGGAGACAGTACGAATCAAGGTGTATATGTAAAGTGTTGGAACTGCGAGAGGAAGGAAGGAAAACTCCTTATATGGCTCTACATTGATGATATGCTGGTTACTGGAAGCAACACATATTTGATTAACGAGTTTAAGTCTCAGATGCTTAGTGAGTTCGAGATGAGTGATCTATGAGAGCTCAACTACTTTCTTGGTATTGAGTTCCAACACACAAAATTTGTTACTATAATGTACCAAACGAAGTATGCAAGAGACTTCTTGTTCATATTTGGAATGTAGAATTGTAACTCTGCCACTACATTAGTTGAGACTAGTTTGAAGTTGGGAAAGGAACTAGGTGAGGAAGAAGTAGATCACACTAAGTTTCGAAGAATTGTAGGGAGTTTAAGGTACTTATGTAGCACTAGACCTACCTTGAACTATGAAGTAGGTCTAATAAGTAGATTCATGCAAGAACCAAAGTTGTCCAACATGAATGCTGCCAAAAGGATACTTCGATACATCCATGGCACTTGTGATTATGGCATTTAGAGCTATCAAAACGGGTAACCCGACCCGGCTCGACCCACCATGGGTTGATGATTTAGTGAGCCAACCCAACCCAGCTCACTTTTTAGCGAGCCAAAAAAATTCGAACCCGGCCCAACCCACCACGGGTTGACGGGTTAAACGGGTTGGCTCACGGGTTCACTTAATTAAAACAAATACAATTTTTTTATTTTATTTTAAGACAAAACTAAATTATAATTCTAATTAAAATCTAAATAAACTTTAATACAATCCAAGTACAAACCAAAATAAAAAAAATACAAATTATTTATGTGTTGGTTAAAAAAAAACCTAACATAACCCAAATGTAAAGCCCAACTTAATAACAAACACTTGTGTAACCATTTTATCTACGGGTTGGCTCACCAACCCGGTTCATCACGGGTTCAACCCGGATGAGCCGGGTGAAAAATCAACCCGTATTGAAATTTGCAAAAAAATTTCAACCCAACCCGACCCGAACCCGTGGTGAGCCGGGTTGGCTCGCGGGTTCCAACCCATTTTGACAGCTCTAATGGCATTTTGTTTCCTAAGAAATATTTAGAAGGAGGATTGGAGTTGATTGGCTACACAGATGTTAATTAGTATGGAGATAAGGAGATAGGTGTAACATCTCGGTCGGATATTACAAATTTATAATAAAATAAATAATTCCGATACTAAATACGCATTAATTAAACTGCATTTCCACAAAAATGAAGAAAATGAAGACATTTATTAACTCGCCAATAATTTAAAATCCACCAAAATATAAAAGTCAACTACACAGATGCTGATTTATTTTATTTCCTAAGAAATATTCAAAAGGCGGATTGAAGTTGTTTACTAAGAAATATTCAGAAAGAGGATTGGAGTTGATTGGCTACACAAATGTTGATTAGTGTGGAGATAAGGAGGATAGGTGTAACATCCCGATCGGATATTACAAATTTATAATAAAATAAATAATTTTGATACTAAAGACGCATTAATTAAACCACATTTCCCTAAAAATGAGGAAAATGAAAATATTTATTAACTCGCCAATAACTTAAAATCCACCAAAATATAAAAGTCAACTATAAACTTCAAGTCTGAAAAAATAAATGTTTACAAAATCTTTAAAATCCATAAAATATTAAAAACTCTGTAAAAAGACTCCCCAAGCTAGCCATGTTCTGGCTCTATGCCTCACGAACATCACTTGTAACATCATCTGCTCCCGTGTAACGCATTACACGATCATCGTCAAACACAACTAGATAGGATGAGCTAACATATATATATATATATATATATATATATATATATATATATATATATATATATATATAATATTCAAACATATGCACACACACACCAAAGGAACTCTATCCTTTGATTCCATACCACATGGCCACCACCATGTTATCCATGCTCTACATCTTTAGATGAATACCTCAAGATCCCTTTTGTTGCCACACCTACAAGCCACAACTTGTAGAACACGAATGGGAAACCTACTACGGACCACACTCCGTAATACTAGGTGGAGTTCCCAATACGAACAATAGTTCGTATATGTCCCAAGACTACCAAACTCTCTGACCACCGTCGAAGAGGGCAATTTTTCGGGACCTATCCGTACGAGCCACAACTCACACACTCACACCTGCAACACTCGCCAATCCGAGCCACAACTCAAGGAATGCTCATATTCTCCCGTACCCTACTCGTTGGATAAATATTCGCCCCGTACCGGTACCCATATCCGTCAAGTATCTGTTATGCGCGTACTCGTCTATATTTTTCATATTTGCGGGTATCCACGGGTACCCGTAGGTATTTACAAAATTATTTAAAAAATAAATATTTAATCATAAATTCGAATAAAATAAAATAAAATACATCACTGCCAAATTTTAAATAAAGTTTAAACAAACTCAAGTCCATACAAATCCAAATAATTATAAAAATAAATATAAAATGATGTTCATCACAATGGAAATTCTTTAATTAGTGTTTTGATCAACAAGTCCACTTTCTCCGATTGATTCTTGAAAAATAATCAAATAATAAACCCCAACTACCACGTGCCAAGTATTCTTATTTTGATTCCATCATTTGACAACAAGCATACCATAAATGTCACTGTCTATATATTATGCCCAATTTTAAAGAAGGGAAAGAGAAAAATGTCAAGGGGTGTACTTGGAAGAAGACAACGTACAAATACTTGAAGCTGGAAGAATGAAGACAAAAGAAGATAAGATGTGCAACTTAGAAAATATTATATCAGAATGTTTTTTACTAATATATATATATATATATATATATATATATATAAGGGTATTCTTTTGAATTAAAGTTTAGCAGGTACGGGTATCCACGGGTACGGATACTGTGATACCCATACCTGCCCCGTTAACATGTAGGTATAAAAAATACCCGTACCCGCGGGTAGCTGGTATCCACTTTTAATATTCGTTTCCTACCCATTGCGGGTTTTATCCGCAGATACTCGCGGGTACAGATATTTTTGACATCCCTAGCCACAACTCAAAAGATGTCATTCCGAGCCACAAATCAAGGAAGGCCAGTGTTTATCCTCTATCCCGAGCCACAACTCAAGGAATACTCCAGCAAGTCAATCTTTAAGGTAACATCCAAAGCCTTGTAGACCATGTAATCCAAAGCATACAAACATTTTGCTACTATATTATCGCTTAGCGTTGCTCAAGAGTCGCCAGGCGAAAGCCAATTCCAGATCGCCTGGCAGACACCTCTTACTGCTAGGCGCCATGTGCCTTTAAAGCTTTTGACCTTACAGACATCGCTTGGCGGGACTACCCTTATCGCTAGGTGCCACGCGTCCTAGCGCCCCATTATGTTTATAGCTATCGCTTGGCAGGTCAAACACCATCGCTAGGCGCTACACCAATACTTGTGTAATATTGGTTTTTATACACTCCCACCAGATTCTAGTATTTCATCCCTGCAATAGCTCACTTTGAATTGCACTTGAACCTCTGAATGCACCCTTAAACTCGAGCCACACTAAACCAACTACAAAAGCTATTGTCACCGTTATCGCCTAGCAGCAAGCTATGAGCCGCTAGGCGGTGCCTTACTATCTGGACAAAACCAGATTTGGTTTTGCACCCTACGTGAATCCTAAACACCAACATCTCATACCAACCAACCCATTTTCCTCGCAACCTTTGTTTGTCACGTTCCAATTCACGATATATAACTATTACTCAATTACACAAAGAATTTACCATCAAGCACAATAAAGATCATGCTACCCAAAATACCCAAATTATCACAACTCTAACACCCATGAAATCTTTAATTGATCGCATTGTAGTAGTCACAGGTCCTCCCACCCCAATTTGTCAAGGTACTCAATATTACAGTTCATAGAGACTCCCACGAGTGTTTTACATTTCCAGAACGCGCAAAACATAAAAAATCAAGCAAATTTAGTTTGCGTCACCTGGCGAGTGTTCATCACCGCCAGGAGGTTCATACAAAATACCCAGAAACTAGGTTGGAACACATGCGCCGCCTGGCAGCTAATTCATGACGCCAGGCAGTTCCTCTCTAGAACCTATAATTTGCACAGAAAATGGATGAGTCGCCTGGCGACTTTGAAGGCCTGTCGGTCGATTTCTGGAAAAATTCCATAAACACGCAATTACACGTATTAAGCAACACTGAAACTACCAAACATACATACTATCATGCATAAGAATATCATAAATTAAATTTACGGAGTCCAACTTCCCTAACCTGGATTCCTTGCTTAAAATTGATGAATCTAGAGCTCCTCTTTAATCAACAATGGCCTCCCCTTGCTCCTCCCATGAACATCACACAATGGCCTCCCCTTGCACCGGTTGCACATAGCAAATTATAAATATCGTTCTCTCCACAGGGACTTGTGCAACACATGACAACTCTCATAATTCACAACTCAAATAGATAACAAAGCTCACAAAAACACAAAGAAACTCTTTTTGGTATTTTATCAAACAGTTGGCGTGCAACAGAAATTTAACATAGATTATATACAATTCCTTGAATCCTCAACAAGTCAAATCATGCATTAAGTTCAAGAGTCTTAAGATTACTAATGAATCATGTTCTATCCCTAGATACAAGCTCCATTAGGCATTCAATTTTAGTTCTAGGTTCAAAAGACATTTCCTAACACCTCAAGAACCATAAATCATGCATGGGTGGCCAAACCAAAGCAAACATTAAGCATGTAGATCAAATGCTAACATACAAATGAAAAAGCATATGGATTAACATCACAAAATACATAAGAATTTAGTTCATTACATCTAATCTCAACAAATACGTTTAGCTCTCCATGGTGGAGAACCTAGGTTTTAGAAATTAGAGAGATAGAGAAGAGATTGAAACCAAAGAGAAGATGCAAGCCCTCTCCCAAGGTTCTTAGCAGTTTCTCTATGCTCCAATTGCGCCTACCTTTTGCATCAACACCTCCAATTCGTAACCCATCTTCCTCTCCAACCCCAAAAGGGGGAAAAACCACCATGAATGGAGGAGAAGACCTAAGGAGAAGTTGGAGAGCTTCCCAACACCCCTAGCAACCTCGAAGAGGCTCTCTAAGCATCCAAAAGTGTTTCTCTATTGTGCAAAATGAGGAATGGTCCAAACCCTCACGAGAAACAATATTAAAAACCCATTTTTTGACATGTCAGCGAGCCACCGCTCAGCCGCGCTCAGCACCAGATTTTGCGAACTGAATGGCGCTGAGCCCCACTTTCCATCGCTCAGCCTTGTGACGCTCAACCCTAATTCGCCACCGCTTAATGTAAGACCCGAGAAATTTAAATAATTAATTAAATAATTATTTAATAAATGCCGGTAATAGGAGCCTTTAAGGCATTTAATGCGGTATGCTATGACGTGGAAAAGTACTAGCTCAATTGGTTGAGAGTACTTAATTGTGTGAGAGGACTTGGGTTCGAGCTCTATGTATGTCAATTGTATGTTATTTTAACTTGTGCATTATTTTAATGATATATTTGAATGTGAGTCGTGATAATGTAATCCTAAAATTATAGGAATTATCACTAAACATGATTGGTTGAATTGGTTGAGCGCTTGCTTTGTGATTGAGTGGTTATGGGTTCAAACCTTGCTAATGGTTATTGAGAGAAATATTTGCTAAGAAAAGGGAGAGGAAAACCCTAGTTGCTAAGAAGGGCAGCCTAGTGGGGGCTGAGAAATATTTTGCTAATGGTTATTGAATAGCCATTAATCAAATTTTAATTGATTTTCGTTTACTTGGAGGTGATGAATGGCTATTAAATAGAGAGAGGAGAGAACTAGAGGGGGGAGAAACACTGCATTTTCGTATTGGCATTGGGTAGAGGTTTTTCAAAAGAATTGTGCTGTAAAAATTTGAATTGGGAGCAAGGATTCCAGGTAAGGAGAGTTGTTCCTTGTACTTTTATCCGTGTTCGAATGATTATGTCTTGCTATGTCCCATTGCATGAAAACCCAACCCCTTGGAGGTTGTTTTTCGTAGTTTCTGGGTTTCTGCCCAGAAACCGCCTGGTGGTACAGCCCGAGCCGCCAGGCGATGCATCAGACTTTGCCTGTGTTTTTGCATTTTTGACATGAACCGCCTGGCAGGGATGAATGTCTGCCAGGCGGCGCGACACTGTTCACGTTTTTCTTGGCTTGCAGTTTGCGCAGGGGTAGTTGTGACTTTTGAATGTGCTTTTGTGAATGATGCTATGTGTTAATAGTATAAAACTTCTAGAATTGGGGGTCTGATGGTGCTGTGAGAACACTTTTTAAGATTTATCATGGATAGAGGTGGGGTTTTGGAAGGGAAGAACTCGAATTTGAATTATCATGGCCCAGTATATGTGTGAGTTAGAGAGAATAATATCATAGAACGCTGGGATGGTGAATCATGTGTGAATTATTGTGTTTTATTGCAATTGGTGTCTGGATAGAGTTCTGGACATACTAGGTATATTGCAGGTACAACAACCAAGAAGTTTACCTGGGTTCTGATGTACTACCTGGCGGCACCCAGCTTGCCGCCAGACAATGACGAGAACAGTGGCAAAATGTTGTGTTTGATTTTGGTTGGTCGCGAGGGAAGAGGTTATGAGTGGATTGGAACAGAAATTAGGACAAGGAAAATGGAAGAGAATAGGGTACTGGAATTCTTTGTAATTGAGACAATAGGACAATTAAGATAATATGTTTTAATAGAAGTATACTAGGTTGGAATACTGATTATGCATTGGTGGTTTAACTTGTAAGGGATGAGGTGTAAATGGTGTAGATTATGATTTATGAAATGTTGAGAATTTAGATGCCTTGAGATGGGAATGTGTATTTTGTATTTATGAGCGGATAGATGGATAAAAATGTTAAATATAGGGAAAAAGTACATATTAATTTTATGCATAAAATTGGTATTAGTAAATGGTAATCAGGGTGGTGCTGTTGGGCTTGTTATGTGGTGATGCCTTAAAGAGGTTATGTGGTCCATATGGGTGTCAATTGATAAACATGGGTTGTAGATATATCTAAGTTTGAAAGATAAGGGAGAGGTGCAATGGCATGGAGTTGGACAATAGATTATGGATATGTGATCAGGGAAGGAAATGAATTGGATTGAGTATAATACATGAAGGGGTGCTAGAACCACTAATTGGTGCGCTACTGATATAATGCCTGGCGGCACGAGTATGGCCGCTAGGCGATAGGAACAACAGGAAGGCCTCTACAACGAGCGGTGCCTGGCGGCAAGGTGGATTCCGCCAGGCGGAAGACCCTAGGACAATGGGTTTGTAACATCCCAGCCGGATATTACTAATTTATATAATTAAAATAGGGATATAAGTAGAAAATCGCATTTATGATAATTCCTTTTCCCAAAATGAGGGAAAATTTAAAACTTTATTTCAACGCGCCAGTTATAACTAAAATTCATCACATTCAATTATTACAATTATAAATATTTATAAAACCATTACAAAAAAAAGTCCATGAAGCTTCTATAAAGAAAACTATTAAAACTCCCATAGTTGGCCCCCACTCCGACTCTAGGCATCCACATGCTCACGTGCATCAACATCCAATGACGGACCTAGGTTAGGACAAAGGGGAGCCATGGCTCCCCCAAACTTTTAATTTTATATATATATATATATATAATTTATATTATTTTTATTAAGTTATATATATATTATATATTTTTATTGTTTAAAAAGTAAAATAAAAATTAATTTGATGGATTAGTAACTGGATTAAAGAGATTAAGGTTTTATATCTGGTTATAAGGTTTATCCACAACAAGTTATAAAAAAGTATGAAATAAAAGAAAGACAGATTAGGAAAAAGAAATTGAAGAACAAAGATAACAAATATGCATACTCACACGATCTCATGAATAAGTATCCTAATATGATATATGCATGTTAGATTTATGATTCTTCCATTACAATATTTCTCCCAAATTAAGTTTCC
>Ga0214542_1006617_pt1 | contig 20955 bp, 10 predicted proteins | sample CNSS1metaG_FD_160096 | JGI IMG/M metagenome (GOLD analysis project Ga0214542, IMG submission 160096) | Root nodule microbial communities from cowpea collected in UCLA plant growth center, Los Angeles, California, USA - CNSS1 | ecosystem: Host-associated > Plants > Roots > Nodule | place: USA...
ACGTGTATATATAAGTCACACATGTGTTTTTTTTTTCAAATCATCATTGCTTTCATTAATAAAGAGATAATGTTTATTTCTTTAGGTTATCTCTTTCTTTTGTTTTCTGTTTTTTTTTCTTCTTATCTTTTCTCCTTATCTTGTTATCTCTTTAGATGGTTCTCCATTTTTTTATACACACACCTACTTAATAATATTTGAATTATTTTTACCTAATATTATATATATATATACATATATTTTATTAGTTTTGTTTTCTTCTTATTGTTATTTTCAATAAGTAAAAACTACATCATGATAAAAAAATATTTTTAATTTTTAAACTACATTATGATAAAATACGAAAAATTAGTAAAAACACAAGATTTTCTAACTGTTATATTTAAAATAAATAATACATTTTATCAAAAGTAGGGATGTTACATAAGTACACTTCATCCTTCAAATTATAGTACTTAATCATTTATGGAACAACACCAATTAAATGCATTATAACACTTGTTCTTACATCAAAGTTAAACTTAAACCTTTTGAAACAACCATCAATCAATTCCATCTCCTTATCATAAAGAACATTTTTCTCTCAAAATATGTGAAAAAATGCATCCAATCGAATGACGGACTGTATTGACAAAAGCAGAGACTATTAAATTCAAAGTATACAAATATACATTATGTAAAACAATGACTAAACAGATTTTGAAAGCTAACCTCTGAAGGATATAACTTCACCCTAAGAGATGAAAAAAAACCTATACCATACTTAGATATTGGATCTCATCCCATTTTGTATTAAAAATTCTTAATCGAAAATATTTGTCACGACAAAACAAAGTACAAACATAATGCAACTCATCCAGTCCATAGAATTCCTCTAAAGCAGGTGATTTGCGGTAAATTCCTTTTTTTAATTAAGGAATCCTCAAACTCTATATTAAAAATATTTCCCATTGAGTCTGTGAAATAGTTTGTCCCCAATAAACAATTTGTTTTCCCATTCAACTAAAAAACCATCTTCAAAATCCAGAAAGCCCTGCAACAAACAGATAAACAAACATCTATGACCAAAACGATATAATACTGAATGTTATCTGAGAAAAAGATAAACATATATGTTATGCTTATGTTGCACGACATTCATCTTCTGCAGCATCTAGAACCACGACACTACCTCCTTCATAGAGGCTATTTCAACGCGTTCCCCATCAGGTGTATGGTGATAATTAAAGAATTTATCAACTTTGAAAATCCAATCCAAAACGGATGAAGAACCATCGTAATGGGGAAAACCTAGAGAAATATCTATGCTCACAACAACCATAGTTAATGGAGACGCTTGGACTAGTGAACTTGAGTGCGAAGAACTTCCATGTGTGTTCGAAGAATTCAACAGTAATTGTTGTAAAACCACTTTAATCTCTTCCAGAGACTTTTCTTGCGCCTGATTTCAAATGTCCATTATTTTTTGGAGATTGTCAAGCGTCGTGTTCAAACGACGAATGTCTTCAGCGTGATTGCGAATCTCGGTCTACATCTCTTTCATTCGAGTGTTCTCCGCCATGGAAGTCAATGAAAGCACCAATGTAACAGTGCTAGAAAACCAGAAACAAAGTTCTCCAATAAAATAGTGATAAAAACCAACAAATCTGTAATGGCTCTGATTTATTGGGAAAAAAGTTCAATGCCAATACATTCTGAAAAAAAGGAAACAATATTCAAAGTGAAATAACAATGTTCAAGTTGCAGGGGTTGAACATATAGAGATTGCTCCAGCATCCATTTCTACAATTATAGGGCAACAATGAGATTAGGGGAAGTTAATTATGGCATTCAGAAAGGCACACATAGGGAAGAATGGCTACAAAGAGAATAATCAGGGAGAGAGAAGTTTCCATACCAAATTCGTTATCTTTTCACTACGAAATCACGCCATTTAGCATTTTCTTTTCTTGCATGTGTGCTCCTACGTACACCTCCCTCTGACACGTGGTTTGTAGGCTCAACAAACTTTTTCTTGTAGTGCATTTTCTAATGCATTTGTTACAATCAACAATGACAACAAACATATTATAGAAAACCCTATATGACATGGAACAATGGAAATGAGAAGAAAAAAAAAACCAAACATGGCTTACATTACTCGAATGCAGAAAACAAATAGAATTCTAGAACATGTACTTGAAGCTATATCTAGATAAGATGACATCTTCATATACGAACCACTAAAGTTGTCTAAGCACGCTTAAAAGAAGAAACAAAATGACTGATTCAGAACTCTTGATTGTAAACGGAAGTTCTAATTGAATAAAGAATAAAGATAAGTTTATCTGATGTTCTGTTTCAACTACTATGTATAATCGTCAAACCTAACAGCTACAATACTTTTAGCATACTAATAGTTTTATCTCTAAAGTGTTCATTATGATGGTTTTCAATCATAATAACTCATTCTTATAGCAATATTGAAAGCATATGAAAGGTAGTATTAGAGGGAGGTAGAGTGAAGGAGAAGATGACATAGAAGTGGGGACGAAGAAAATGTTTACACCTCATCAATCCAATTACTAATGAAAAATTAATGGAGAGTTTCCTCATACTCTTTGTCGTGTTTTCATATACTCTTTGCCATGTTTCATATGAATAAATATATTTAAGAAAATGTTTAAAAGTTAAATAAAGAAACTGAAACAAATATGTAGTTAAAAATAAGGTTTTTATCTCTACAATACCGTGATTTAGAAAAAAAAAAAAAAAAAAAAACTCCTTAAATATTCAACAATTATATTTCTACACATGGAAAAATAGTATAATAAATTTAAGATTTAATCCTACTTTTGGTATGGAAGTAATTTTTGTTTTGGTCTTCCAGATTCAGAAGAAGAACATTATCTTAGCCCCTTATAATCGGGAAAAAAAACATCATGAACTCTTTTACTAAATATTAAATTTTTATCGTCGATGAGGATTTAAATAAATAAGATTAGTTTGATGTGTTTAGAATGAATGAGAGAAATTTTGAATTCAATTTTTCTTCCTATTAAAAAGAATATAGATAATTTTTACACCAAAAGTTTCAAACTATTTTAAAATTCCAAATTTATTATTTTATAACTGAGTTTATACATTTTTTCTTTTAATTTTGAGTAACTAAAAAGCAGTTTTTAAAAAGCATCAAAAATTAATTTATGATGATAAATTATTTAGAGACAACTAAAATAAATTTCTAAAATCAATTATAAATAAAAACTTCACATTAAAAAAAATAATTTTTTTTAATTTTTCCATATTAACTAGAATTGATTTTTCCACGTAAAAAAGTTAATTTTGTCAAAGGGTTTCAAACAAATCCATAGACTAAGTACATCGTTAAACTTGAAATTTATCTCCTAATAATCTACGAGAAACCTTAAATTAGTGGGTCATGGCGGCTCCTTTTTGCTTAAATTCTTACAATTTCAACCATAGCCCCCAAGACTCTGACTTATGCACACACCCTGACCTCACACTCATAGATTTTGAGGCTATAAAATCCTCAAAACCAATATTTTCCATCATGAACTTCTTCACTCACTTGTTCCTCAAAATTTTCTGTTCAAACTTGATTGAACATCATTTCGACGATCCGTTGCAAGTGACCACTCTCTAAGTTGAGAAAAAATGTCCGATGCAGTTAGTTTCTTTGAATTGAACACAGGAGCCAAGATACCTTCAATTGGGTTAGGCACTTATGCGGTTGTTCCTAGCACTGTAATCACTGCCATCCAGGTATATTAGTAGTGAATTTTTTATCCATTTTAACTGTTTATTAATTTGTTTTTTTATCGAAAATCGTCAGTTATTAGTTTTTCACGGTCGAACACATAATTTCTTCCACCTTTTTTTTAAATCTCATTAAACTAATCTTATTTCTTCAAATTGTTAGTAGGAGAGATCACGATCATCATAGACTTTATTTTACACTGTTCTTTGATTTAGATTGTGAATGGTGAACAATTGTTGTTTGTAGACCTAACCCAAGAAGAGTTGGCTAACTGTTGTATGTGGTGATGAAAAATTCAGGTGGGTTACAGGCATATCGACTGTGCTGAAGCCTATTGTAATCAAGCCGAGGTAATTTGATTTGATGATGGTGAATCTTGATTGTACGAACATATGATAATGAATCTAGAACCCCATTTTCCTCACTGGGTCACTGTCAAAACTACACAGCATATGAATTTTATATTATATGGTAAAGTACTCTTGGGAATTTAAGTAGTCAGGTAGAGATGAAAAAATTGAGCAACTTATACGAAAGAAGTTCGTTTTGCTTTAGTAGAGTTCAGTGTCTTATCATAGTCAATATATGTTTTGTTTGATTATAGAAAGTTGGTTTCTGCAGATTGGTTCTGCTCTGAAGAAGCTTTTGGAGAGTGGTGCTGTGAAGCGTGAGGACTTATGGATTACCTCCAAACTCTGGTTTCATTGTCTTCTCATTCTTCTGAAAGTTTCATAATGTTGGAATGATATTTACATGTTTGTATTCAGTTTCTCAACACAGATCCTCTGCACTTTCACTATACACAGGAACGCAGATCATGATCCAGAAGATGTACCAAAAGCACTTGAAAGAACTTTACAACAATTGCAACTTGACTACGTAGATCTCTATCTAGTATGTGTACTCTTTTCTTTCCTTTTCTGCTTTGTGAATTTTCCACTGTAGATGTGGAACATAAAAAATTATGAGTGCATTCACGGTTTCTGAATTCAGCTTTTTGTTTGGTTTTGTGCAACAAATCTTTAGGAATAGCTTAATTTCTTATCAATTGAAATGGTTGAATTTGTAGATACATTGGCCAGTGAAGATTAAAAAGGGATCAGTTGGAGCAAAACCTGAAGATGTTATACAACATGACATACCAAGCACATGGAGAGCAATGGAAGCTCTCTATGACTCAGGCAAGGCTAGAGCCATAGGAGTGAGCAATTTCTCTTCAAAAAAGCTTCAAGATTTGTTGGATGTAGCAAGAGTGCCTCCTGCTGTTAACCAAGTGGAATTGCACCCACAATGGCAGCAGCCAAAGTTGCATGCTTTCTGTGAATCCAAAGGAATTCACCTATCTGTATGTATATCACACATTTAAGTTACTTTATGTTTTATTCATGCAATTGGATTCAATTATTCTTTACATATTCGTGTTGGGAAACTCAAGTATGACTCTAAATTTTATGTGGAGTAAAAATAAGAAAGTTGAACACTATATAAAATGAATACTTATAAATTCATTACTTTAAGGTTTTGGATTGATGGTAATGTCAATCTCTTATATGTGAGTTAACTGATGTCTCGTTTGTGTTGTATCTTAATCGTTGCTTGAAAAAATCTTCCATTTGTTGAGGGTTAAGTGTAGATGACATTGTATTTGCTGCCAGTTGGATACATTTTTCTAAGAAAATTGATGATGATTTTGGTACTTCAAATGGTGTATGTATGTAAAATACCTTTGTTCTGATTGCTGATTATCTGTTACAAATACAATGAAATTCCTTTTAAGGGATTTTCTCCATTGGGGTCACAAAAATTTCGCAGCAGTGATTATGTGCTTAAGAATCCTGTTCTCAATATAATTGCTGAGAAACTGGGGAAAACACCAGCTCAAGTAGCCCTTCGGTGGGGCATTCAAACGGGGCATAGTGTGCTACCAAAGACCTCTAATGAGGCCAGGCTCAAGGAAAATATTGATATCTTCAACTGGTCTATTCCTGAGGACCTGATGGCTAAGTTTTCTGAAATTAAACAGGCAAGTACTTCAAATTTCAACTTGTTCTGTTTTCTTCAAAATTTATTAAGAACTAGACTTTAAGTCTAACTTAAATTTCAAAAATCAACTTGGAAGATGAAATTTACGTATACTTATATAAATTTCAAAATTTCAACTTTTGATTAACAAATGAAATTTACTCATGCAGGAAAGACTTATAAAGGGTACTGGATTATTTGTTCATGAAAGCAGTGAGGTCTATAAGACTGTTGAAGAACTCTGGGATGGTGAATAATGTGATAGAATATGTAAAACATGTGACAAGTCCACTGCTGAAGGCATTTGTATGTTATTGTTGTAATAATACCTTGACAAGGACACATGTTTGAGTGATCAGAGTTTATTGGATTCAGTTAGTATGGTTCTTGGTGATGGTATCCATTGATGAACCAAAATTTATGAATGTTGTGTTTCTGATACTCAAACATACTTTTTGTTCATACATGTTTTTGTTCTCTCTTTCTGCATTATTACTTCACAATTTGACCATTTTAGTTCAATGTTGTGCTTTTGGTTTTTAAGGGTCCCAGTGCTCTTTTTATACATTAGTTAAAGACAAGAAAGTTGTTAATATCCTATAAAGAAAAACTTAAATATAAATATTTTATAGAAAAATCAAATATGTTTCGGGTAATTATTCGTATGCTAGAAATTCTCATATTACATGAGATTTTTCTTGTAAATTTGTTAAAAAAATTTGTAAGAAAATACTTTTTTTTTACTTTTTTTTCTAAAAATTTTAATCAGCAAGTAATTCTTTCGTGGATAATTATTTTTTATAAAATTATTAAATTTGTAAGTATTTCTTACAAAATTTATTACGAACAGTATTTTATACAAAATATTTTGCAAAAAAAATTAGTAGTAATTTCTTGCAAAAAAATTTTTTACAACAAAATTTATAAATATTTTTTACGAAAAAAATTTCAAAATAAAATTGACAAAAAATATAATTTTTTTTTTCAGTCATATAAATATTTTATAGATAAATCAATCACCGTAAAATGAAGTGATTGAATATATCCATATTAGATAAAAGTAATAAAAGTAATCTATTTGAGACATCGTAAAATCTATATACTCAATCTCTTAAAAATTGTTTATTTTTATCTCTTAAATCTTCCTAAAAGTATTAAATTTGTTTGAAACTATTTGAATTTTATATTGTCTGGACTGCAAAATAGAACATATTTACTGATAATTACACATTTGTTTCAAAAGTATGATGTTGAAGACTTTTAGGTTCAATAATGTTGTTACCCTACCTAAAATATGTTTGCCCTACAAGGCACACTTTCTAACATAGTTACGAGGAACTAGTGTGGTAATCCTTACCTAAGAAGATTACTGTGGGTTGAGTTTGTTCATAAAAAGATAGGACAATTTTTTTAATATATTTTGTATCTTTCAATCACTATTTTTTATTTCTATTTAAACACTTTATCTTTTATCGATATTTTTACTTTATTTATTTTCTTTATTTTACTTTTTTTTAGTTAAAATGTCTCAAATATTCTGATTGTTTTATATTGCTAATTAAGATAGAGACAATGTTAGAGAAAAGATTAACCGATTAGAAATAATTTTGTTAAAGTATTACAACAAAGCATAAAATATGAAAACTATTTTTTCTAATTATCATACGTGAGTGTGTCATTTGACGACATAAATTGCATTTGTATATGCATCTAGTATGTTCATGTTTAGACAAACAATAATAAGGTACAAAGTCTTAAACATTTTATACATCTGTAAAAATGGGGTCAATTAGTTCACATGATTTACATCTGACTATAAAGAATCAATAAGATACATAGTTTGCCATTGACGCTCTTGATTCACCATCTTCTTCTCTAGGACTAGACAACTTACCTTCTTTCTCTCCACGTACTTCTATCTTCGGTGAAGTCTGCACACGTGATGTTCGTCGCAGCCTCAATACTGTCACAAATGATTTGTTAGAAATATTTTAATATAATTTAAAAAATAAATTATTAAATTATTATTCTATAATTATTAATAATTTTAATTATATTTGACTTTTATGTCTCTCTTTTCTACCTATAAATATCACCTAAGTGTATGAGAAAAGACACAACAAACACTAGAGTTTTATTAAAAGTGTTCTTCTTTTCTTCTCTATACTATCTCTTAAAACAGTGGTGTTCATAAGGCTTAAAGATCCTTCGTTGCACTTGATATAATTCAGGGCGGGCAGTGTCTAAACAGGTCGGGCCGACTTGCATTGCTACCCCTAATTACTACAACGAGGTAGAACGACAAATGATATATTTCAATATATGTGTTTCAACTTTCATCTGCTCCATAAGTATTCTACCCTCGATACTAGCATTGTCATGACAAATCATTTTCTTCGTATCATGCCTAAAATAGTCAAGCTTCCATTCATCAATCGCATTTTCCTTAAAACAAACACCTTGACTCCCCAAATTTATGAAACGAAAAAAGAATTTTGGATCCACTCTAATAGGTAATTATTTTTACTTCGCTATGACTAACACCATTATCAGCAATTCGCAAATTCGAATAAAAAACTCAGACTAATTTTGAATAATATGGTTCACCGTTGGCAATGAATGGTAATAAACCCAAATTGTTCAAGACAACCAAGAACTCAAAGCTTTCGTCATCCAAAAATTCAAGGTCAAGGTATTTAGGTTCAATAATATCTTTATTGAGAATTTTGAAGAATACCTTTCGTACTGACCATTGGAGGAAAACAAGATTTATGGGCGAGATAGGGAGATAGTTTCACCAGTTTGGTTGCTGGGGGCATCATAGCGGCAATGGGCATTGGTAGAAGTCTTACATCTTCTTGATGATTCAGTCATTTCAGGGTGATTTTTAACGATTCAATCGATGGGATGTGTAGAGAATCGAAAAGTAGAAAGTTTGGAAGCAACATTGATGCAATTTGGTGAAAAATTGACCAAGATTTGGCCAAATTAGGGTGTAGCACGATGGAGTGGGGTTTGGGGAGGGTTTTTGCACAGGGACAATGATACTCTAATACTGATTGAAGTAATGGATTCAAAGTGGGTCAAAATAAGTGAGTTAAAATATCATTTTTCTTATACACAACTAGGAGAGAGAAAATGACATTTTTATAGAAAAAGACAACCTATAATTGATTACAAAATTTGTGTAATCGATTATAGGTAACTGTAATTTCTGGAAACTATCAATTAATCAATTACAAGAGTCTTGTAATCGATTACGGTAATAATAATTTGAAAAAAGTCCTTGTTAATTGATTACAACAGTAGTAATTTGTAAAAAGCCTCTAGTAATCGATTACAGCAGTAATAATTTTAAAAAGTCACAACAGTTGTGGAGATCAAGAGCGAAAATAGATACACCACAAAAATGAAAGAGAATGGAGAACAAACTTGTAGCAGAGCATTTGAAGCACTTCAATTTGTCACTGAGTTACGGTGTTCGCCCCAAGTGAGTGAAAGGAAGAACACAACTAAAAAGTGTAAATGACAACATTTGAAGTAATCCTATGAAATAGATAGATGTCAAATGCCGAGACGTGGCTAAAATAAGAATTTTATTGGAATGAAATGACAAAGAAACCAAAAAATTTAATGCATGTCCAGATTTTCGGAAAGGACATTGTGGGTTTTTTCTAAAGTATTTTGTTTTGTCGATTGTATAGTATAGTAGATATAATAGATAGTAGATTAGTAATATTTTCTTTTAAAATTTTACTATGAATCTCTTGATATAAATATAGGTAGGACGATTCTTTAAATTTAACTCAACTCTTTACATTGACCAAACCAAATACCGTAACATCACTTTCATTAAAGTATCACGTGATGTTAAGGGAAAAAAAACTATACAAAGACTAAAATTAAAAACTAATGAAGAAAGTATGTGAAAAAGTGACAAAATTATAGTTAAAAAATATTTATGTCTTAAACATAATATTTAAATTAAAGTTTTAAGTTAATAAAGTTAATTTAAAATTACCTCAAAATGTAAATTTAAATAACAAATAAATTAATAATATAAAGTCATTGAAAGTATAGTTTTTTTGTCAATTTTTCCTGCATACTAAGTTACATTTCAAGTCTTTGCTAGAAAAGAAAGAGAGATAAAAGGAGTGACATGGCTGGAAGGAAAAAAAAAGGTTAATTGATATTTTTGTTTATACTTAGAATATGATTACTCAAATAATAAATAACCAAAATATGAAATAATATAATAATAATTATTAGAGTAATAATAATAGTGACATGTATATGAATCAAAGAATATTAATCAGAGATATAATACTATTAATAATAAAATTATTATAATAATAATAAATAATAGATAAAAAATAAATGAGGTAAGGAGTAGAAATAGTCTGGGTTGAGGCACGCATAGCGCTATTCTCAGAGAGAAAACGCCCCTACTGCACAAGGCTAACAAATACACAATCATATGTGTTTCAAATCATATGTGTTTCTCTCCCAAGATACAACAACCCGTCAGATCGATCGAATGCAGCGAAGGATCTCCGAACCTTATGCACACCAATGTCTTAAAGATAATATAGAGAAGAAAATAACACTTATGAGAAAACTCTAGTGTTTGTGGTTGTTTTGTTGTTGTCCTTTTTTTCCCATGCACCTAGATGGTATTTATAGGTAGAAAAGGGAGACAAAAGAGTAAATTGTCATAAGAATACGACCGTTAGCCATAAAAAACATTAACCCATAAATTAAAGGTCTATAAAAACATGAGTAACAGTAAGTTTTTTTTATTTTATTTATTTATTTTTAAATTATAATAAAATATTTGTAACAATCGCCCACATAATTTAAAAAATAAAATAAAACAAAATATATTATCTTTAAACAAAATATTGTAGTTCAGCATAAGGAACCTTCCGGATCTGACCCTTACACCTAGTGATTATAAACTTCCACCCGAGAAAATATAGAGACTTAATTGCCTTGAGCTACATCCCTTGTGACCGAGTTTTAGTAAATAACACATACAATATCGATGTTCATTATAGGTTCTAATCAGTGGATGCACATTATGGCCTTGTGCATGTATCTTGTTTCATCATGAGTGTCACTTAGAGACTTGCTCATGTCTCACAATGGTGGCCCCACCATCACACTCCCTAGGCAAACCCCTCAAAGGGTGGTTTGTGACTCACACTCCTACAATAATTGTCATTAGGTTTATTAAGAGGTATTTTATAAAATAATACACATACCTCAACCATTGAGTTTATTAAGAGGTATTTTATAAAATAAGCATAATAATGCACATATCTCAACCTAATTATTGCCACAATTTATAATACACCTCGCCATAGGAATGAGACATAAAATTTAATCAAATTATTTGGTGTACTTTACTCAACAACAACTTTGTTGTTACCCATTGAACTCCATTCCATGGGATCACCATTCATAAGGAGATGGGTGTCCATTTTTGTAACTAATTTATGGGCTATAGTCTCATTCCCCTCGACGACTTAAATTCTTATTGATGCATCAACCCTTCGATAAGCAAATCTACAATATTTCTTTCTAACCTGACAAAGTCAATAGAGATAATATCATGAGTAATTATGTTTTTAATATATTTGTCTCTCATTCTCATATGTCAATTTCATTGACATTTTTACTAAAAACTTTAAATATAACAATTTAATTGTTAGGATGCATTGGAAAAAAGAATAACTTATGCTTGCATAGTAGATCATGACAACAACTTTTTAACATATTTCCATGACAGGACACCTTCATCCAAGGTTACAACATAACCATAACCAATAGGTGATTTTGTGTCATCAAAATCAATATCCAATTTACATTAATATATCCTTCAATCATCTCAAGAAATTGAACATATTGTCATAACTAGAAGAAATACAAATAATACTATCACTAGATGGCAAAACAATTCCCAATGTATCACAAACAAATTTAGTCAATTTATCATTTGAAGGAAACATCTCTAGATATTTATCGGTAGAAATAACCAAAGTTTTTTTCTCATTAAAAGGTATATTAACCTTTACAAGACACCCCCACACTTTGAAATATTTTAAATGTGGTTCTTTTTTCTTTCATAACTCATAAAAAGTTTATCACAACCTTTTGGGTTCAAAATATGGTAAGCAGGATATAAAATTTCACTAATATAATATTAGGCAAGCTAGAACTTGAAGCATAACATTTACCATATCAAACAAAAGCATTTTTTTTTCTTTCGCTACACCATTACATTAACACCATATGAATATGTTACTTAATGAATAATACCATGAGTTTCACATAAAACACTCATTTATAAAGACATGTATCATCACTTCTCTATTTAATTAATTTTGTACCTCAAAATTTTATAATTTGAATGGTCTCTAACCAAAATTTCTCAACTTCTCAACAATTGTAGCAATAACATGTCATATAACACAACTTTCAACATTTTTAATAATCAAAGAAAAAGTTTATAAATATTTTATTACAACATAAAAACACTTAACTCAAACAAATCATCACAAATATATTATTTACCAATCAAAACACATGTCTAGAGATAATAATCTTATTGTACTTGAAAACCATTCATAAATTTGTTGAGTAGCAAGGAAGTTTCTAAATTCAGAAACATGAAAAACTCTTTTAAAAAAAATGTTGGAAGACAAGTTTAGTTTTTACTTGACCGTCCCTTCAATTTTTTATACCAAGATTTCTTCTTTTATCAACATTTACATGATCTTAAACATGATATCAATTAAAATAATTTATTTTAATTTCATGTCATAAACAATATTTTTAACATCATTAATATGATAATTTTTTATCAGTCATTTTTTATCATATAAATATCAAGCTAATTTTTTTTCCTTTGCAAATGCAAAGTTTAGTTCAATTGTTTTCCATAACACAATAGTAGTTTTAGTATGACAAATTATTTTATAATTATTTTCATACAAAAATTTAAAATATATACATGATATAGAACATCTTTATCAATGGTAAGAGTAGACAATATTATAAATTTTTAGGCTTAGTTGAAACTGATTTAATTATAACCATACCAAACACATTAGTTCATAACAAGTGTTTTCACTCTTCCCTTTTATATTGTCTTTAATTTTAGAAATGAATACAAATGAGTAATAAAAATAGAAATAACAAGAATTTTCTCTCTAAGAATGTTAGAATATAATTAATCAAATAATAAATAATCAAAACATGAAATAATATAATAATAATTATTAAAGAAATAATAATAATGACATGTATCTGAATCAAAGAATATTAATCAAAGATGTAATACTATTAATAATAAAATTATTATAATAATAATAAATAAAAGATAAAAGATAAATGAGGTAAGGAGTAGAAATAGTCTGGGTTGAGGCACGCATAGCGCTATCCTTAGAGAGAAAACGTCCATATTGCACACGGCTAAACAAATACACAATCATGTGTTTCAAATCATATGCGTTTTTCTCCAAAGATACAACAATCCGTCAGATCGATCGAGTGCAGCGCAGGATCTTCGAACCTTATGATCAACACCAATGTCTTAAAGATAATATAGAGAAGAAAATAACACTTGTGAGAAAATTCTAGTGTTTGTGGTTATTTTATTGTTGTCCTTTTTTTCCATGCACCTAGGTGGTATTTATAGGTAGTAAAAGAAAACAAATAAGTAAATTGTAATAAGAATATAGTTATTAACCATAAAAAACATTAACCTATAAATTGAAGGTCTATAAAAACATAGTAACAATAATAAGTTTTTTTTTATTTTAATTATTTATTTTTTAAATTATAATAAAATATTTCTAACAATTATATCTCCAATGTTGATTTTTATATATTTTTTTGGTATAAGTTGAGTTCCTTAATTTTAAACTATTTCTTAATTTTATTCAAGCAATTTTAATATATTAATTGTAACTTTATTTAATTATATTATGCAGTTGTTTAGTACAAATGAAATTTATAGTTAAAAAGGAATTGAACTATGTGAAATCGATGTTTTCACGAATTAAATAATGTGAAATAGATTTTTTTATTAGCAGATTCACAATTTTTTAAACTTTCAAATACACTAAATTAATATATTTTAAATTGTTTCATTTTTCAAATATATTTTTTTATTTAATTTAAATTCTGTCAATATTTTGCTTTTTATAAATCATTTCAATCATCAGTGACTATAAAAAAATTATATAAATACCATATAATTATTAGTAATTCAAAAATATTAATATTGATGCTTTTTAATCAATTCATTAAGATTTTTATAATTAATATTTAAAAAATTTACCTTTTTCTAAAATAATTTTAATTAAGATATTTTCAATTAGTGTAATTACAATTATTTAGACAGATTAAAATTATGAAGATATTTATGAAAATAAAAATTATTTTCCTAATTAATATTAGTAAAATACAATTTTATTGGATATTAATTGAAAGTTTTTCAAAAGCGTCTCCGATATTAACTTAACTGAGAAACTCTAAATAATATATCAATCTAATAAACTAAATAAAGGGTACAAATTTCAAATTCTTACATTTTAAATTAAATTTAAATTTTGAATTCTATAATATAATTACAGTAAACATTCGTTTAAGTCTGCATTTTAATCTTGAAAGTTTAATGTGGACTTAATTGCGATACAAACATGTAGAATTTTAGGAGTCATATTACAATATAAAATATTATGGTCATATAATTATAATATGGAATATTATGGATGTTGGGAATTTTTAGGGAGTGTGAAAATATGAGAGATATGATATTTATGATAGATATAAGAGATATCTTATAGGAGGAACTTGTTATTTTATTTTAGTCATACACTCTCTCTATATATCACAAAATGTAACAAAATATAAAAGATAAGTAATTGGTCTGGATGAAGTTGAAGTTGACTAATGCAATGTTATCTTCAACTCATTAGAAAGTGTTATCAATCTTGATGTCAATGTAAGTGGGTTCAAATATTCTCCTTATTTATCGATAGTTAAATAAATCAAGCTAAGCTAAGGATGTGTTCGCTCTTTACCCTTCGTCACATTTTACAAAATGGTTAATCGACAATCACACATGAATGAATTGAAAATAATCGTCAAATGATGTTATGTGATTTTTTCTGAAAATAAAGTCACAAAATTATTAATCTGAGAATTTTCCCTTTCCAAAAGCAGATTTATGCGGGATGCGGACTTAAGCGGATGTTAATACTCTAACCTTGTATTTAAATATTGGTTAAAATACTTTTTTTGTCTCAATTTTCGTCAAGTTTTGTTAAATTCATACTAATTTTGTTTTTATGCTCAAATACGTCCCAACTTTCGTCAATTTTGTTCAATTTGGTCCTTTTCTACTAACATCATTTACATCATTAACGATCATGAATAATGATTACCATGTGTCACTTTGTGATTTTTCTGATTTTTTTTAATTTTTTTTAATTTTTTTCAAATTTGTTTTTATTTTTTTCAAATTTGTTTTTATTTTTTTTTTCAGTGTCCATGTGTGACGTGTCAACCCAACAGTCTGCCACGTGTTAGAGTCAATGTTTTATATTCAATTTGGTCTCTATATTCGTTATTTTTGTTCAATTTAGTTTCAATTTTGTCTCTCTTGAAATTGGAACCAAATTTAATTTTTATATTAAAATTCATATTTTTTATTAAATATTTTTATTAAATATATTAAAATTCACATCATTATAACTTTTACATAAAAATTAAATTTGGTCACAATTTCGAGAGAAACAAAATTGCTCAATTTTAAAAAATAAAAAATATACATATTAAAAAAAATCACGAAGTGTCACGTGACAGTCATTGTTCATTATCGTCAATAATTTAAACATTGTTAATAGAAAAGGACTAAATTGAATAAAATTGACCAAAATTAGATCCTATTTGAACATAAAAACAAAATTATGACTGATTTGATAAAACTTGACGAAAATTGGGACAAAAATAATATTTTAACCTTAAATATTCTTACATTTTAAATTAAATTTTTAAATTCTATAATCTAATTACTCTAAGAATTTTATTGAATTTAAAGACAAATATAGGAAATTTGAATTAATATCTTTTAAATTATTTACTTTTTTAAATATTTGTTTGGATAAAGTAATTCAAATTTAGTGAATTTTAATCTTCTTATTTGAAAAAATTATTTCAATTGCTACCAAAACTTAAACAACTATTTAAACATCAAATAATTATTACCAAGTAAACTCAAACTCCAATTGAGTTAAATAGATTCGTGCTTATGTCACACCAAACTATTTAGGCTCAACTTAAGTTGAGTCTCCTTGAACTCAAACCCGAATTGAGTCAAGTAGTAGCTTAGGTCACACCAAACTATCTAGACCCAACTCAAGCTGAGTTAACCTAGGTCCATCTCAAACCGATCGATATGCAAGTTAAACAATGTCAATCTAAACCTAGGTCGAGGAAGCATGGTCTGAACTCATATTGAACCAAGTTTGGACATCCAAAATTTAGCCGTCTATCTAAGTCTAGGTTGAATCACCAAATCTTGGTTGATCTAAATTACAAATATTAAAATATAAATTTAAGAATATGAAAAATATTTAGAATTTTACTCTTTAGGTAAAATTTGAAACTTAATTTTAAGTAATCTAATTATAATAATAAAATTTTCAATTTTCAATTTCTTTAAAATTTTCTTACCAAAAAACACATTTTGTTATAAAACATTTCAAATTCTCTAAAAAAAAAAATCAACCATCCTATTAAAATGTCTTATCCAATCATGCTATAAGAAAATTTCATTCAGTCACCTAATTTAAGGTTTCAAATACCAATTAATCAAGTATACCATACGATTATAAGCAAAAAGTATTGACATTGCAAGATAGAAATTCATTTGGCCACTAGTCAAATTCCCAGCACTAGGCTTTCTTACATCAAATAAAAGATACAATAATCATAAATAAAAAATAAGACTTGGCTACTTATTATGTGTTCTTAACAACAATAACACTTATGAAAATCACAAACACGCTTGAATCACTATAACTGGTGGCTTTAAGATGGCTTTAAGATGTTAACAGGTAAAAAGGAAGAATGAATCTGCTTGACGAACAGTTTAACTGTCAACATCTCAATGATGAACATTTCTCAGACTTCACCATCCCAGAGCTCTTCAACGGTCTTATAGGCACCATAGGTCTCATCAACGAAAAATGTGGCCTTAATTAGCCTATCCTGTATGACCAAATTCCTTGTGTTAACTCAAAAAATCAAGCTTTAAGGCCACTTCTGGCACTATAATACAAGGTAGTTTTAAGATGGTAAAGGAACTACATACCAAAAAGAGAAAAACTAGAAAAAGTTTTTGACAACAAAAATTAAACACACCCAAAGTAACTAAGTAACTACTTGCCTGCTTAATTTCAGAGAACTTGGCGAATAGTTCTTCTGGAATAGACCAGTCAAAGACATCAAAGTTTTCCTTGATCCTGGACTCAGTAGTACTCTTTGGCAGCACACTTTGACCTGATTGCAATCCCCACCGAAGGGCCACTTGAGCTGGTGTCTTCCCCAATTTCTCTGCAACCTCCACGACAACAGGATTCTTAAGAATGTCACTTTTCAGATTCCCTGGTGAGCCTAGTGGAGAGTATCCCTGAAAAGAAATTTGTCATATATACAAACAGTTAGAATGCAAATATCAGAAGGATAAAGAATGGATGTTGCGTATAAACCAGATTCATTATCAACTAACCCTGTAGACAATTTAACCAAAAAGTGATCATTTTCTTTGCAAGTGATATTTATAGATGAAAGTACCAAGAAAATATGTATCATATACTCATACTTACAGATATATGTATTCCTTTAGATTCACAAAATGCATGCAACTTTGGCTGCTGCCATCCTGGGTGCAATTCCACTTGGTTAACAGCAGGAGGCACTCTTGCTACATCCAACAAATCTTGAATCTTCTTTGAAGAGAAATTGCTCACTCCTATGGCTCTAGCCTTGCCAGAGTCATACAGTGCCTCCATTGCTCTCCATGTGCTGGGAATGTCTGGATGATCCAGATATTCTTTCTTGAATCCAACGGATCCACTTTTCATGCGGACTGGCCAGTGGATCTGCACCACAAATCAGTTTAGTTTGTATGAAGGAAGAGACTCGAGAATACTGAATGAAAAGGAATGAACCCCACATAACTAAAGTTAGCAGCATTATATTGATGAAACTACTGATCTTTGTTCAATTGAGATAGCCTTGTAAAATAATGCTAAAAATATACTCTTAGACCTTAGACCCTCTTTTTCAAAGAGACAATAATATCCTATTGATTGAAAAATGTCAAACCAGTGTATTGCTAGTTTGCTACACTTATTTAATTTGAATGTAGAGCACTTAATCTTCACCCAAATCGCCAGAATTCACGTATTAATAAAGCTTACCAGATAGAGATCAATGTAGTCAAGTTGCAAATCATGTAATGTTTTATCCAATGCTTTTGGCACATCTTCTGGAGCATGATCATTACACCTGAAAATATAGCCAACAAAGCAAAGGATCTCCTCTCAGCAACAAAACAAAATACACACAATCTTTTCCAACTTTCAAAAAAATAGAACACAATTATCAAAAGACAGCAAACCAGAGTTTGGAAGTTATCCATATGTCCTCACGCTTCACCACTCCATCATCAAAAAGCTTCTTAAGCGCAGAACCAATCTGTGAAAACCAAGATTCAGAATAAAATCTCAATTAGCTTCCAAAATTGACTGAGTAATATCTACTTCTCTATTTTTATTAAAACAAAACTATACAACATCAACATCATAAACTTCAACAACCCACAGTTAACAATTCTTCACAGTTCACATGTTATGTCAGAGCAAAGGCAATACTGCAAAATCAATAACTGAAAAGATAAAACAAAAATGAACCCTGAAATTTAAAAGTTATCAACTTGAATTATTATTACCTCTGCTTGATTTTTATAAGCTTCAGCACAGTCAATGTGCCTGTATCCAACCTGAACAACGGTGACCCAACAACAAAATCAGTTATCACTCCCACATAGGAAAAATCGAAACAACAAAAATGTTCCCAAAACAGATAAATCCAAAAAAAACCGCTACAAAAATTCTCTTTTTATTCGACGTTTTAAGAAAAAGTTCTAACAATGATTAACCCCATCGGAGAAACAAAATGTTGACAAGCTATTCTATCAACAAGATGTGGATATGGTATTAATCAATCCTGGACTACTTAAATAAGTAAAAACCAAAATGCTATAACTTTTGGTAACACAGAAAATTTCTTTGGGTAGTTTATGCTATTGAAAAAGAGGGAAAATGTTAATTGAAGTAAAGTTTTAGTTACCTCAATAGCTGTGGTGACTGCTTTTGCTACAACTCCTGGTTCAGCTTGCCATGTGCCCAACCCAACAGAAGGAATCTTGGCTCCTGTGTTCAACTCAAAGAATTGGATTAACTTTGCCATTTCTTTCTCGATGATGATAGAAACCACAATTTGGTATAAAAGGATCAAAACACTGGTTTAGGGTAAGTTGACCATTGTCTAAGTTCGATGCAAGTTATCTATTTATAGGAAAAAATATGAACATGAAGCAGTGAATGGTGAAAGTGTGCGGTTTGGGAGATTAGATTTGCCATGGTCAGTTCTTTTATTGTTTCGTGCAATCAGACAAGTAGAGTCGTTGGATGAGAATCTACAGTTCAGATTTTGTGTTGTATACTGAATGTGAACCGTCGATGCTTATGAATGGTTTGGATGACGTTAGTATGGGCTTAGAAGAAAATAGTAACTGTAGGGAATTCAGATCCATGGTGTTAGGTGTTCACATGAAAGCGAAAAGCTGATATATGCACATACGTCATGTACGAAGAGATAAAATCCAATGTTAATAGTGAATATGGCACTCCTCCCCCATGCACATGAAAACATAGTTTATATAAAATTAAAGCTAAAAGTTCCTCAACATAGATGAAAAAAAAAAAAAGTTAGACATGTTTCTGGGTTAACTTGATACTTGTACACTTGATTTTGTCACTCAATATAGTAAACTTGATATTTGATTAATTAATAATGAAAAAAAACTCCTCATGTGAAGTATTTTTGAAGGGATTTCTTTTATATTTTAAATTTAATGAATTCATTTGATACATGGTCATTTTAAAATGTTTAATAGAAAAAAAAACGTAGAAAGCAAACAATGATTTTGAGTTCAATGTGTCTCGGTCCTTTATTTCATCATTTAGCTTGAAAAACATTAGGAAAATAATTTTTTAATAATTAAATTTTGATAACTTTTCCTCATATTTTGGAGTGGCATCTTTTAAGTGGCTTTTCATTTATTCATTTATTCATCTTTCTATATTTCAAAATCACTTAAAAATGTCACTTCAGATTGTAAAAGAAAGTTGTCAAAATATCATTATCTAATAAAATTATTTATGTGGTACTATTTATCACTATGTAATGATCAATATAGTTGAACATGTGGATTAGTCAACCTATTTAGGAATAAGCTCGTACTGGTATCATAGTAGTGGTGACAATGCAGGCCAACCTAGCTCATTTTACGACCCGCACGGCCCACAAAATGTAAGTCAACTAGCTCGCCCCATGTTGAAAACATGTATTGAAAAATCTAACCCGTCCCGCATAGGTTTTGGCTTGCAGTCCTGCGAGTCTGTCGACTTTTTTTTTTTTAATTCTTATGATAAAGCTTTCAATACTCAATAAATTAGAAAACTTTAACAAATTCACGAAATTAAGCAAGAACTTTTTGAAGTTGAATGATAAATTAATAAACCAACATTTGTATCATATCCATATCTGTACTTTGACATGCACGATAAATTCTTCAAATTTTAGCACATTCAGAAATAAGTAAGACTTGTCTTTTCCCATCATACAAGAATTTGGAACATCCATGCAGAAATCCAGAAGGAAAGTAATTAACGTACATGTTGGGCTCTTGGCAAGCGTACCAAAAGTCAACTGTAGTATAATGATTTAAAGTAGGAGTGTCGAACCCACGAGGAACGGATTCAGTTAAAATAACTAATTATCTCGATCAGCATATATATACAAAGATTTTA
>Ga0214542_1006626_pt1 | contig 20925 bp, 17 predicted proteins | sample CNSS1metaG_FD_160096 | JGI IMG/M metagenome (GOLD analysis project Ga0214542, IMG submission 160096) | Root nodule microbial communities from cowpea collected in UCLA plant growth center, Los Angeles, California, USA - CNSS1 | ecosystem: Host-associated > Plants > Roots > Nodule | place: USA...
TTTTTGGTTTTGTGTTTTTTTTTTTTGCATATATCTTGATGAGTAACTGAAATTTTTCTACAAAACTATTAAATAGATTAAGATTTAGCATTTTTTTTTGTGAATAATAGATTAATTGGAGCATAATTCAAAGTTAAGTTTTCTGTATAAAAAGAATTCAACTTTAGAATAAAAAAGACTTACTATCGAATCAAGAAGAATAATCATTTTTTTAAATTATTTTTATTAATGATTAATCTTAAAATAAACTCTGTTGGTTGTGAAAAAGTTGAGACTTGGAAAGGAGAAAGAGAATTGAGACTACAAGACACTACAGTCTATTCTCAAGTTTACTTTTTTGACAACCAGAACCAGATTTTATTGTTTTAACTCATTCATTTTATCTTTAGTAGTGTTTTATATATTATAATTTTTATATAGATATGTGAACTAGAAAATTTGAATCAGGCTATTCTAAAATCTATAAGAAGAGAAGAATTGAAGTTTTAAGTGTATAACAAAAACGAACTATGAATAAATTTATAAAACAATAAAAGAAAAATAAATTAGAAAATATAGATGAGTACTCTTTGAATAAACAAGATAATAACAATATAGATATAGGTGAAAACAATAATAAAGAAAGAGAAGCAGTTAATAATGAAGATAATTTTTGATTCTCAAACTATGATAACGAGAAGTAGATTAAGAAACTAGATAATGATTCTACTCTTGATAAAAATATATGATCTAAGCTAATAGAAGAATATTGATATAAATTTGAGAGATTTATTGGTTAAAAAATATTCTATTAAATCAATGATGTAAAATTTTCTAAGGATATACATTATAAACACTTTTCTTCACCAAATTATATTCAAAAATCTCGTTTTTTCATAAAAAAAAAACTCAAAATATAAATTTTAAATAAAATGCTTTTTTTTAAAGTTTATTTTATATCTCCCAAACTCTTAAATTCTTGCTCATTATCATCTGGTGAACTCCCATATTTCGACCCTCATAATTTTTATCTCTAGTTGAACTCATATTATTAATAATATTAAGTTTAGACATAATATATATTCCTAGTTTTATCTACTCTTTATTTCATAATTACACAATTTTGTGATATTATTGTCATTCTCAAATAGTTTCAAGCTTCATGTAAGGGTTTTATCCTTTAGCTTCCGCTAGAATTTCGTAACTTCGTCATATGTTTAATCACCCAACTAACTCTTACACTAACAAAAAAACTACTTATCAATATTAATCATGGAAAGCATGTACATCAGCATGCTGCAAAAGTTGATTCATGTTTAAACTAAACCTCTTTTGATTTGGAATAACAAACCAAATTGCAGACTCGTAACCAACACAACTTCCTCAAAAATACAAACTCCTAAACTAAAAAAAAAAAACCCTCCGAAATTGACAATCCCTATTGTAACCTACGTTCGAAACAATAAAACCCTAAATTGAAATATGATGTACCAACCCCAAATCTAAAAAATATTTTCGAATCATAAATTGAAATGTCACACATGATCTTCGATAAAGCCTTTAGATTATACCATTTCAAACTAATGACGAGTGGAACCGAACACACCATATACCAAATTGAACAGAGTCCAATATACCAAATTAGCCCCTGTATACAACAAAACAACAAGTACATTAATTGATCAATTCCGAACTTTCTCTATTCAGCATCTCCACCATGTTTGGAATTGGCAGATGAGATGTTTGTATTATTGTCCTGTTCCAATTCCAAATCCTTGTGAATGCTCGCTTCAGTAAACTCTTCCAAGGGCTTGTAAGTGTAAAACCAAACACAAATTCCAAAATAAATGATATTCAAGACTTGAATCGCACTAACAAGCAAGTAATAGTAATCCAATCTACCCCTGTTGAGGTTCCTATCAGGCAACCAATTCTCCTCCTTCCCACTATACTTATGCACAAGTGATACAACCAGTGTACCAGCATAGCTCCCAAGAGCAATTACTATACAGTACAAAGCAGTGGCACTGCTTCTCATGCTTTCTGGTGACTGATCATAGAGAAACTCAAAAAGCCCCACAGACATGAAAACATCTGCTAAGCCATGCAAGCAATACTGAGGAACCAACCAGAACACACTGATAGGAATAGTGGCATTTGGACTGTCCAATAAGTGGTACTTGGCAGCAACAGCTTTTCTTTTTACTTCAACTGGTGCTGAAATTAATGTGGCTATAGTGTTAATCACAAAGCCTATTCCCATTCTTTGTAGGGTTGTGATTCCTGAAGGGTTCTTTGTGAACCTACGGATGAATGGAACAAAGAGGCGTTCGTATAGAACAACTCCTGACATCAAGGTTAGTACGCTGAAAATGGACATGTTGGCTGGGGAAATTTGGAATGAGTGAGAGAGGTGTCGGTCCATTGTGCGAGCTTGTTGAATTACAAAGCTGGGAAGATGTGATGAAGCAGCTATGAGCAAAATTCCTGAGGAAGATATTGGAAGGACTCTGATGATGGATTTTAGCTCCTCAACTCTATGAACAGTGGCCAATTTCCACCAGTTCGGTGGTGCATTTGGGTCTCTGCATTCTTCCCCTGTGACAATTGCAGCCTTGTCTAACCATCTGTGGACACAGTGAAGCAATGTTTAGCAATTGGGTCAGTGCAATGAAACCCCTTAGAAATAGAATCATACTTTTTATATTGGCTATGTGATTTGACTTACTTAAATTGATTTGTGTGTAAAAGTCTTCCTTCCAAACAGATAGCAGCATCGAGGTCATTGTTTTGGTACAGAAACTTGGGATCATTTGGCAGAGTCTTGTTCCTCTTGTTTATAGCTGCCACAATGACTTGAACCAAACGAACCAAAGGGCTTCCTTCTGGTTCCTGAGTCTTGTAGAGTGGTGCGCCCAACACAAAGGCAATGATGGATAGAAGCATGACGATAGTTGGTATGCCAAAGCCCCAACCCCAGCCCGTGTTGTCTTGAATGTAAACCACAATGGTCAAGGCACTTAGAGAAGCCAATCCCAGGCTGAAAAAGTACCAATTGAAGAGGTTCCATTTCCTAGATGCCACACCATTTTTGGTCATGTCAAATTGGTCCCCTAAAAAGGGCACAACGCAAGGCCTAATGCCACCTGATCCAAGAGATGTGAGGAAGAGAGAGATGTAGAATATGCTGAGTTGTGAGTGTGTGGCTTCTTGGCAATTCACTTGTGTTGGGCATGGTGGGGGGCGAAAATGGGGTAGTATTGCTGATACTGTTAAACTTACCAGTCCCTGTATGAAGCAAGAGAATGAGAAAACACTAAGCATTTACAAGTGTGATGAGATTGTGTGGAGAAAAGGAGAAGGTAAGAACCAGTTGATAGATAAGAGAAGCAACAGTGATGGTCCAAAATCGACCCGCAAAGGACTCGGCAATGAGAGCACCGAGAAGAGGGGTGAAGCTAGCGGTTCCACCATAGATTGTGAGAATGTTGGAGGCAGATACCAGTGGCATGTTCAGCACTTGAGTCAGGTAACTTATCAAGTTTCCATTGAAACCAGCTACTGCAAATCTATCACAGAATTCATTTCCTGCACTTTCACACACATCCAGCAAACTCAGTATTTACCTCAACATTCACAAAGAACATGAAACTCAACATTATGCATGAAAATAGTATAATATAACATTCCATTATGAACACTATATTTATCCAGCAGCAAAATCAATATTACAGGTAAGATTTTTTAGATAGCTGTTCACTTTGATCATGAACAATTAATATTTTTTCGATCTCAGGACACATCATCAGGTCAATCACCATGTATCCGAGATATTATTTGCTTTGGAACGTCGGTTCCGTTATGATTTTATCCTTATAAAGCATCTCGGTGAAAAGAAGGATAAAATGATATTTAAACCACCTTAGACATCGACTTCTAAGAAATGTGAGTAGGGATGTCAACGGGGCAGACAATAACTCTTTCGTACACTATTCGCTAGATAAATATATGTCTCGTATACGTACCTATATTTGTACGTCAGTATGCGGGTCCCGTATTATATTTTAGGTTAAATTATCTTTTTCGTCTCTCTATTTATCATGAAATTTCATTTTGGTCCTCGTGTTTTTCGTTGTCTCAATTTGGTCTTCATTTTCTTAAAAATGACTCAATTTGGTCTTCACCGTTAACTTTGACTAGACGGTGTTAAAGTCAACGTCACGTGTCAATTTCTTTTTTTTTTTATTTTTTTAATTTTTTTTAATTTTTTTTTTAAATTTTTAATTTTTTTTAAAATTTTTTTCTTTTTGACACGTGTCACTTCACAGTCGTGCCACATGTCAAAGTGACTCAATTTGGTCCCTATATTTGTTTTTAGTTTCAATTTAGTCCCAATTTTTGTAAAAATGAAGCAATATTGTCCTTTCTCAAATTGAGACTAAATTTACTTTTTTATAAATCTTATGGTAATATTCTTATTAAAATTAACGTTTTTATTAAATATTTTTATAAATATTTTAAATTAACTTTAAATTCTACACAAAACATTATACTTTGATTTTGTTTTGAACTTGAGATTTAGTTCCTAAATTTATGTGTGACAAGTTATTTGATTTTTAATCTTTACTAAATTTGTATAATATGATTGATGCCTTTATATATGATGACAAAATTGTTAATTTTTGAAATTAAGTTTGGGATTTAACTTTTTTTAATAATAAAACTAAAAAAAATTTATTTAAAAATATTTCTATAAATATTTAATAAAAATGTCAATTTTATTAAGAATATCATCATAAGTTGTATACAAAGATTAATATTTTTATAAATATTTCTATAAATATTTAATAATTAATAGTCAATTTTAATATCCACGGATACCCGCGGACGGATATTTACAAAAGAAAATTTTAATATTTAACAAAAAATTTAATATAATACATAATATTTATTAAGTTCATATAAATTAAAAATAACTCATTTAAATAGTGTTGAATGACCTTTTATAAATAAATTGAGATTTTCTAAAACTAATTGAGAAAAAATAATCAATTTTCATAAAAAATAACACATTCAAAATTAATGTACTAATATTTTAATTAACATGCATTTGGTTATAAATTATAATAATTTTTAAAATCAAATAATAGAATAGTGAATTTGCAAAGAATTAAGAAGTGATTTGGGGGTGAAAAGATACTGACTATATCGATAACATATATTTTGACGACAAGGTGGCACTTTATTAGAAAATATTAATTTTTCAAATGAATTTTAGTGGAGAATCGGTCATTAATTCAAACTAAACGTTATACCAGCAAATTATTGGTCCTAGTAGTATTGAACTTTATCATTTTAATTAAAGTTTTTGAATTTAAGTTGTGAAAAAAATATAATTGAAAAAGGATATTTTATTAGAAATGGTCAATCAGATCCTTAAAGGAAATTAGTAATTATTGAAATCAATAAATGCATATTCACACCAATAATAAATAAATAAAATTTAACATCTATATAGCAATTACTTTTGATAAATATTGTATATTTAAAAGCATATAGTTAAACTTTAAAATAATGATAAGTTAGAAAGATAAGTTATATATAAGCCGTACAAGACGAAAGATCGAGTCACTATAATAGTAAATTAAGTGACAACTTGGCTTAAAATGGTTTAAATTACTGGCACATAATTTGTGAAGTTTTTGATATCAATTAATGATTAATTAATAAAGGAAATAACATCTATGCAATATAATAAAATTAACCTAATCATAAAATTAGCAAAAATTAGACATGCATAGTGTAAATGATCAGAATTACAAAACAGATTCTAATCCTCTGTCATAATCTTATTTTTCTTAAAGCCATTCAACCATTCTAAGAGACAAAAATAAGACCCATTAAAACGGGTATTAATCAGTGAACCCTATCAGTAAATAATAACTCTTTCACAAATGGTAAAAAAACCTCAACAATTTGTAAATTTCATAAAATTACGCGCAGTTCAATTAGTAAACAGATGAAATCAAAATCCTTCGCTCAATTACAACTTTATGTTTTCTCAGCAAGAAACAGAATCGCGAATGAGATAACGCAGACCAAGTTCGTTGAAAATTGATGGGTAAAGATTATTAAACATGTAATGAGGATGAATGAATAAGCAAAATTTAACTTAGCTGCAATATTTTCAATTCCTTAAAAATAAGAAAATAATATGATAAAATAATAAGAATAATAAAATGTTATCTGACCAAGGATGAAAGGTAATGTTCTGATGCCACCACGACGTTGCTGTGCTTTCTTCTGGTTCTTCTTCTCAGTAACCTCGCCACTCTCCATTTCTACACTCTTCTTCTCTATCTCCATATCTGCTTCTTCTGTTATCTGTAATAACTCACCTTTTAGCAGTTTTTTTCCTCATCTATATCTATATATATAAATATATACACCCATAATGTTCATATAGGTATAACAATGATAATATAATCATAATAATATAATAGTAGCTAAATCAATGAATATAGCGTGACGTACGTCTTCAGCATGTGCTGTTCTCAGTTTTCAAAGGTTGTCGCCAATTCATTTCCTCATGTGGGGTTGTGAAAGGGAATATTAAATTATAGGTTTATTTAAAATTAAATCATGTTTTTCAAGATAATTTAATCTATATTTTTTAATTAAGTAGATTGAGTTTTGCAGTATATCTTCTAAAATCTTGGCCTTTTTTTATTCAGAGGATTCATCAACTGTTCTAAATCCTTCATTACTAAAAACTCAGTAATTCAATATATCAAATTCCAATAACTAAAAGAATCACCTCATTTTTTTTTCCTTCCTCAAAGTTTTATCAAGTTTCTACTAAATTTGGAAATTTTAAGTTGAAAGAAATTGACGGTAAGGTTAATAAATTTGCGTCATTTTAAAAATAAGGAAAAAGTATAGAGTCGTTAGGAATCTAAGTGTGAATCTAAGTCTCACATTGGATAAAAATGAGAAAGTAGAGCACTATATAAGAATAAAGAACCATAAATTCATTCCCTTAAAGTGTTGGGTTGAGAGTGGTGTCAATGTCTTATGTGGTTGGGTTTAAATCTCATCCTGAAAAAAAAAATAGTTACCTTCACAAAATTAGGTTGAGAATTATAAAATATATGTACTGTATCTTAATGTTTTATTTCTTGTTTTTCAATATAAAAAAATAATGTTTTATTTCTTGTTCTTTTACTGATAACAACTGTAATTCGAGATTGACTCTTATTTTCTTCTTTTATAATAAGATATACTTTTTCATTGATATATATATATATATATATATATATATATATATATATATATATATATATATTAACAATTTTAGTTTATAGTATTAACTAATAACATTAACAAAACTATTCCTAAAATTAGTACTTGTTTCGGTCTGAAATTAAGGACCAAACCAGAACTATGATAGTTAACTATCGTCCAAAATTCTTCCCTTCTTTCCTTAATCCCTCATGTATATATAGGGTCTTTCAGTTTTAAAACTGCTATCTTACTGCTAGATCTTTAGCTAATCAACCTACCTATTTCTCCACTATTCTCTCATGAAATTTCGCATGGGATGGTTATTCCTAAAATCCAGGGATATTTGCTTGTCACCTCGGCCACCTTGACCCAAATGCTTGTCACCTCGACCACCTTGGCCCAAATGCTCGTCACCTCGGCCACCTCGGCTCAAATGCTCATCACCTCTGCCTGTGACTGAAACTCGTTGTTTTATAATAAATATTTATCAAGTCGAAATCCAAATGAACATGTTGAGGTCGACCATTCCCTGAACGGTATAGTACTTTTATTTTTTTACACGTCTTTCTCTAATATAAATTTTGATGCAATAAAAAAGTATTTATATGGAGGTTGGTGTTCTTAAAATTCTTATTTTGAATTAGTACAAAAATATATTGAAAGTTTAAATTCTTATTGTATTTTATTTATATTAATATATGAAATTATTTGATATTTCACTCATATAGTACAAAATCAACTTAATATAGAATTTTAAAATTTACATCATTTAATTACTTATTATTGTTATTTAATTTTAACAAAAAATTAATACTAATAGTTATGATAATATGAAGTTATAATTTTATAAATAAATTAACAAAATTTTGTCTTTTACATAGTTATTAAATTCATAAGATTTTTTAAAAGAATTACACAGATATAATTTGGAAACTCATGATTTGAAATTACACTTATTTTAACTATAGCTAAGGGCTATTAAATATAGTCAACAACATCTTTGTAACGAAAATTAGCTCCAGCTGGCAACAAAAATAAATGAAAAACATTGTTATAAATTAAACAATACTTTAAGTTTATATTTTTTATAAAAACAAACTTTGCTTGCTTTTTATTTGCAAATTGTAGCTCTCTTTGTTAATTTGTTAGCCATTTTTCATGGAGGTGACAACCCTTACTTTGTATAGTATAATTAAATAAATCGTAATAGACTCTTTCCATTGACTAATGAGAGAGTGCATGCAAGTTGTTTCAAAATATTATAATAATCTATACATACACGTTGATATGGCTAAGTTTTCACGTCGACTTGTATATATTAATTTCCCCTAAGAGCTAACTAATATTATTGTATAAACTAGTTGCAAATTCCATGCTTAAAAAAATAAAAAAATTATAGTGATTATAAAAATAACAATGGGGGATGAGAGTATGTCGATGTATTTATGTCTATATAGATAATTTATATTTATTTTTTCATAATTTTGAAATATAATTAACAATAAAATAAAAATATGAAATGTAAAGAAAAAACATGTTTGGTATACTTTGTTATAGAAAAGTTGTAACATCTCTCAGTATCATTTACATGACTATTAATTAATATACAATAAAAAAAAATAGATTTAATTACCCAGATGATAGAAGTGTGTCAATTTGGTACTCACTCTTAAAAAAAGTCAATTGCATCTTAATTTTTGAAAAGTGTCTCAATTAAGTCTCTTTCAGAAAAAAAAAATAATAATGTCACGCGTCATGTGTCAACCTCTTTTTTTTTGTCTTTTTTTTAATTTTTAATTATTTTTTTGAAAAAAAAAATTGTTACCACATGTTAAGTTTATGATGTGACACGTAACAATGTCATTGCACGTGGCATGACAATTGTTTTGATTTTAATTTAGTATCTCCTTTTGTGTCATTGATTCAATTTTGTTTCAATTATTTGTAATAATTAAAATTATTTTATAATCTCCTTTTTATAAAGATTAAAACTAATTAAGTATAAATATTTTTACAAGATTAAGTACTCTAATATTTATATTAAAATTTATTGGTAAAAAAAATATATTAATATAATATTCATATTTAAAAGAAGGAAAATAAACAACTCGAGAACATAAATTTTCTTTATCATACGCTCTCGTAAAATATATGATCATCATAATTGATAAATAATACAATTACACACAAAACAAGTTAAGTTATTGTTTTAAAAGTTTTTTAGATGTATTTAAATGAAATCATACAGATATTACAATTACATCTCATCCATATACTCTCATAAATCCAATTTGAAATCATTTATTTAATCAACATCAGAGTCCAATTATGAATTAACCGACTACATTTCATGTTAAAATACTATTAACTCTCAACCACCATAGACACGTGATTTTACTTCCGGAAGACAGATACATTTAATCAGACACAAAGATTTGTATTTGTTATACTATCTTAACTAAGATTCACAATAACAAAACTACATTATAGAAACTCAATCCACTTATGTGATAATAAATCCTTATAATCTATTTTAGAAAACTTGGCTAATTTCATATTTGTAATCAATGTCTAATTTTATTTGTTGATTGTTATCCTACAGGAAGGGTATGATACCGGGTTATTAGATTTTATGGGCTGCAGGAAGGAAATAGAGGAAGGTGCATGAAGAAGAACCTTTAAAAGGACTATTTCTTGATTTATGTGCCTTCTTTGTGGGCCTTTACGAGATTATACAATTTAAAGATATATTTTAAACTATTCTTCAAAATACGTTTCTAAATTTGAAAATATGTCGGGAAATCTTGTAATGCATTTTGAAACAATTTAAAATACATTTCAAAATTCAAAAATATATTTTAGATTTCTGAATTACGAAATTCAGAATACAATTCTATAAAATATATTTGAGATTGTACTGACATAGTCAGGTTAGAACATATTCCAGATTGTGTGAATGCATTTTAGATGATGCAATATAGAATACCATGTGATCCTGATTACAATTTCAAAATCTAGATTATGTAATTTAGATTCTTCGACTCTTAGTAATTTGAACTTTATTCCCATTAAGGACGATAAGAGATCCGGTCTGAACATATAATGTTTATCCAGTACTTCATTTATCAAAAAAAAAATATTCACTATTCATTTGGTTATTCGTTAAATAATAGTTTAAAAAATATTCACAAATTTTGTAAAACTTACTGATACTCATGATTATTAAAAAAATATTTTATACATTTTTATAATAAAATTTAAAAATATATAAAATATAATATAATATAAATTAAATATAAATTAAATTTTAATTTTAATTTTAATTTTTAAAATATAAATATAATTTAATAAAATAAAAAAAAAATTATTTTTTACTATCCACGATACATATAATATCATATCCCCGTCCAATCTTTTTATAAACAAATATTAAGATATCAATTATCTGCAAATAATAATAATAGATACTCATAGATATAACTATCCATTTAGCTAGGTATATCTGCTAAAAGAAATTATCTGTCCAAAAAATTAGTGTCATTGATGGAAAAAGAAACCTATAAGAGATCCAATTCCTTAGGAGTATGTTGTATTTAGATTTTTGCTCACTGCACTTCATAATTACTGATTGCAACCTCATAATTTTTTTAGAATGACCTTTTTATAATGGTGACTCTTTTGATTAGTTGTTTTAAAAATATATCCGAACAAGTTTTCCAAAATTCCTGAAACATGATTTCCAAAATAAAATTTCTGGAATAAAATTTTGATACAGAATATCTGAAATAGAATTCTAGAATAAGATTTTTAAAATATATGTTATACATCTCGAAACAAACTTTCCACGATAAATTTTCTAGAACACGTGAAATGTTTTATTGAATGAATGAGCTTTCTGGAACAATATTTTCTAAAGTTATTAGAGTGACAATTGTGATGTGGTGCAGTAAGATAAGAAAATGATCTATTTAAATTTTTTTTGATTCTGCTACCTCCTTACATACACCACCTAAGTGACAGAAGAAGAGATTTTGTCTCTGTCTTGTTCCAAATCGTCCAGATTATTAACTTTACTAATTTCCTCCACGGACTTGTAAGTGTAAAAGCATGCACATATTAGAAAATAAACGAGATTCAGAACTTGAATCCCGCTAAGAAGATAAAAGTAGCACTCCAATCTACCCCTGTTCAGGTTCCTATCAGGTAACCAGTTCCTTTCCTTGCCAGAATACTTGTGAACCAGAGAGACCATAACTGTGCCAACATAGTTCCCAATAGCAGTAGTTATGCAGTTCAGAGCTGCAGCAGTGCTTCTCATGCTCTCAGGTGACTGGTCATACAGAAATTCCAAATGGCCAACAACCATGAAAACTTCAGCCACCCCATGCAGACAATACTGAGGTACCAACCAGAACACACTTATGGGAATAGTTGCATTTGGACTGTCCAATAAATGGTACTCAGCAGCAACTTTTTTTCTCTTGATTTCCACCCATGCTGAGACTAGTGTGGCTATGATGCTAACCACAAAACCTACTCCCATTCTTTGCAGGGTTGTGATTCCTGAAGGGTTCTTTGTGAACCTACGGATGAATGGAACAAAAAGGCGTTCGTAGAGAACAACACCTACCATCAAGGTTACAACAGTGAAAATGCTCATGCTAGCCGGGGGGATTTGGAAGGTGTGAAAGAGGTGTCTATCCATTGTGCGAGCCTGCAGAATCACAAAATTATGAGACGATGATGCAGCTATCAGCAAGATTCCTGAGGCCCAAATCGGAAGCATTCTAATGATGGATTTTAGCTCCTCAACTCTGTGCACCGTCGCTAATTTCCACATGTCTGGTGCTGCATTTGGATCTCTCCCTTCTTCTTCTTCTGTCACAATTGCAGCCTTGTCCAAACATCTGCACATATCTGATTGTTGATTAGGTTTGATTATGAAATTTGAAACTAGCATGATATTGTTGAAGTGACGTACTTGAATTGATGAGAGTGTAGAAGCCTTCCTTCCGAGGAAATAGCAGCGTCTAGCTCCCAATTTTGGTACAAAAGCTCGTGATCTTGAGGCAAAGCTTTCTTTCTGTTCTTTACAGCAGCAGCAACTACCTGTGCCAAACGAACCATTGGACTACCATTTGGTTTGACGGTTCTGTAGAGTGGTGAGCCCAACACAAAGACAATGATGGACATGAGCATGGCAATGGTCGGAATTCCGAGACCCCAACCCCATCCCATGTTGTCTTGGATGTAAACCACAATGGTCAAAGCACTGAGAGAAGCCAACCCCATGCAGAAGGAGTACCAATTGAAGAGGTTCCAGTTCCTTGATGCTACTCCTGTTTTGGTCATGTCAAATTGGTCTGCTGAAAAGGTGACAACACAGGGTCTAATGCCCCCTGTGCCAAGAGCTATGAGTAAGAGAGAGATGTAGAGTATCCATAGCTGAGAGGATGAGGCTTCTCTGCAGTTCACCTGTGTTGAGCATGCTGGGGGGCGCAGATGGGGTAGTATAGCTGATAAAGTTATAACAATCAATCCCTGTATCACGAAATTACACTGAATTCATAAACTTTCCAAAATTCTGGTAAACAAAGTAAGAATTTAACTTGAAAGTGATAGTGAAATTGTAGAAAGAGGGTAGTGTAAGAAACCAGTTCATAGATGAACGAAGCGACAAGAATGGTCCAAAAACGCCCAGCGAAGGAGTCAGCGATTAGAGCACCAAAGAGAGGAGTGAAGCTAGAAGTTCCAGCGAAAGCAGTGAGCAAGTTGGAAGCAGGTACCAATGGCATGTTCAGCTGTTGAGTCAGGTAGCTTATCATGTTCGCATGAAAGCCAGAACTTGCAAATCTGTCACAAAATTCATTTCCTGCACAACTCCTAGTTAATTAATCTTGTTAACCTAATAATTATGTTTCTACCTCTAACCTAACAATGTTCTTATTCTTATCTAAATAATATTACTTTATTTTTTCACCATTGTCCTTTACTTTAACATGATTTAATATAGATAATCAATTAATATATCATTATATATATTTTTTAAAGAATTAATTATTTACACTAAATTACGTCATAGAATAAAAAATAATAGTAAAAAAATAAAAATCATAATATAATTTTTCTTCTTATCTAGCACAGTTAATTAATTCAATAAATCTATATTTGTATGAAATTATATATGTTTTATATTGATTTCTGGATAATAAATAAAGATTCGTTTTATCCTTTTAAAAAAATGAGGATTAGCATTTTGACATGGACAAGTACAGATCTTTTTCTTATTATAAGATATCTATTACATATGTTTTATTTATTACATTATATACCAATAAATATATATATTACTTTTCTCTATTCGTGAAACATTTTCCTCTTGTCACAGCACAGCCAACACTAACATACACTGATTGGCTTTCCCTAGGACTGCATCAATGCATTATTGGCTCTTTAATATATTATCTTTATTCATTTTTTATTTGTTATAAAAATGATTAAAAAATAATTGATTTCTTTTTTGAATTTGTTAATAGATCTGAATGTAGTAAGAGAAAGTTTGACTAACATTTCTTGTGATTTTTTTCTCTGAGTAAACTACCGTTGAAAAGGAATAGTACTGTTACATGATTCTTAAGTTAAAAACAAATAAATTCTCAGAAGTGTAATCTGGTAGCCAAATTATTCCTAAACTAATATATATATATATATATATATATATATATATATATATATATATATATATATATATGATTTAAGTGATAATGTTAACATAAGGTGCACGACCAAAATAATAATGACAATAATAAAGAACAAATAAAGGAGAAGAATAAATATTTTTAATTTAAAAAGTACATGATGAAAATAAGAGAGATAAAAAATAAAATTAAATTGTAATGTTAACATACGTTTAAAAATAAAAGCAAAGCTGACGAACAGTTCGGGAAAGAAGAAGAACTGGGTGCGAAGAAAGTGAAAAAAAGAAGGTATGTTTAGTTTTAAAACAATAGAATAAATATCAGAAAAAAAAAAGTAAAAAAAATTAAATCGTACAATATTTTAAAAATGATAAATATATATGATTAATTACGTATCTTACAACGTTAACACAGAGAGTTGTTTATTATATAATGGATTATTTATCATTGTATAGATGGTAATGTACTAACTAAACAATCCATTATGTTTACGTAATGAATTATTTTCTTTTTACAGTGGTCGTTTTTTTACTTCTTTATTCATCCATTTTGAGATCTCTTTATTTCTGTGTTCTTCCATTCTTTTTTTTTTTCTTTCTTCTTTTTCGTGCAACCAAATATTAAATTTAAATATAAAAGTAAAGCAATAAAAAATTCCAAACATTGTTAACAAAAAACATTAGAGATGAAGGTTTAATTCACTATTCCCTGTATTGAATATTGGAATGTAATGAGTAAAATTGATGATTTGAATAGTAACAGATTGATCGGAAAAAAAGAAGGTTTGAGGAGGAAAGTGCAGAAATGAAGAAATACCAAGGATGAAGGGTAATGTTCTGATGCCTCCTCGTCGACGGTTGTTACGGTGTAGAAGCTCTTCTTTCTCCGCCACCTCGCCATTGTCTCTAATGTTAATGTTTTTCTCTGACTCCATTTTAACATCTGTTTCAGCATATGCCATACACTCGCCGATGTTGTCTATAGGTCTCTCAATACACCTGGCACTGTAATATATATAGAGAGATTAAGATTCATGTACCCGATATAAAATTTAGAATAAAAAATTTCTTTCCATTTACTTTCTTTTAAAGATTAAATATCTTTTTGGTTTCTTAACTTTCAATGAATGTTGGAATTAATCTATTTTAAAACTTTGTACCAATTTAGTTCTTCATCTTTTGAAATACATGAATTTAGTTTTTTTAATTAAATTTTGTTAAGTTTATTTGACATTTTAAGCGCATTTCATAATAGTATTTGATTTAACATTAAAACAAAATTGTGTCAAACAGTATAAACAACTCAAATACAATCCTGAGATGCGTACGAAACATCAAATAAACATAACAATTAAAATGACTAAATTCACGTATTTCGAAAGATAAAAAACTAAATTGATCTAAAATTTCAAAATTGACTAATTTCAAAATTCACTAAAATTTAAGAGAATAAAAATATATTTAACCATTTTTTTAACTAAACATCTACTTCCCTTATTTTATCTTTTCTTCGTTTTGGCTTTTTATCCTTTCTATCAAACTGGGGCATAAACATAATGTGATAGTTACATTACCCAACTTGTCATACTGACTACTAGTTTAACTTAACATGCAATAAATGTTGTTGATTTTTTTTTTATAATTTTAAGATACTATTTTTTTTTCTCAATGTAAACTAAGAAAAATATTTAACATTTTGAAAAAGAAACAAAAAGAAAAAGATTTAACTATTATTTATAAAATTTTAGCGATGGATATTTATTTTACATAATTTAAATATTATGATGTCAAGGTTGTATGTTCATAATCTTCTTTTAAAGTTTGAAAAGTTTTGTAACCTTTTATGAAGTCGAGTTTATTCAACTTAACAATTAAGCTTAATAAGAGATGTCACACAAGGGTTATTCTTAATGTTCATTAATGATGGGTTTTCAACTTTAATACTGAGTTACACCAGAATATAAAAAATGTTACAAGTAATAAACTATAACTGTTAGTGAAATTACACCTACACACCAATGATACAAATTAATTTATAAAGTAAAATATTATATTTATAGATTTTGCTTCACATGAAGCATTATATTTAATATTATCTTCCTTAATAATACAATAAATATAATAAATTTTCTTTTCCGCAAAAACAGGGTCGTAGTGACATGGCTTCTAAATGTGAAACTAAAATAGGAATCAAAATGACAAGCAATAAAAGACAGTATTTTTGGGTAAGTAAATAATGTTAATTACGATTACGTCCTTGCTTACGTTTGCAACACTTTAAGTTTAATCAGGATCGAGAATATGTTGTGTCATTGGAATAAGATCAAATCTTTTGATATGATGACAATTTTAATTTATGTGTTTTGGATACAATTATGCAGTTAGTAGTTAGATTAATTAATCCTCCCAAGAGATTGAGGTTCATAGTGTCTGCTGCATAGTGTTGTCCGTGACACATTGTTGAATACAAAATACCATATATATTTCCAAAGAGAGAAAGATTATACATGCTAATTTGAAGAAGTAACCATTTATATTTTCGATGTTCGAATTGAGATTTTCAAACAATTTCAAGGATAATTTTGTTTTTATAAAAAAAAAATTAAAATACTTATAATTATTTGTATTTATGTGATTGTACTTATCGATTTTCATTCATTTAAAAAATTCAGGTAACTTTTTCTAAAGATAGCCTAGAGATTAAATCATATAATAAATTAAATACTTTACAAGATAAAATAAATATAGTATCTTTCGATAAACAAATCATTGTTAATATAATAAATATTTAAATAGGGTAATGTCCCATTTAATAAAATATTAAATATACGTATGTATAAAATATTATATTATTGGTTGAATTTTGTCGGCAAAAATTTATTGGTAAAACAAATTTAGTGATGAATTTTATCGATGAGTTTTAAAATTTTAATTATTGACAAAATAATTATTGGTAATAAATTTGTTAGTAAAATATGGTAGTAGATTAGAATTTTCATTATCGATAAAAATATTCATAAGTAATTGATTTATCGGTAAATTAGATTTTTTTATTATTGATAGATATTTTTGTCTAAAAATTATTTTGGAAAAATTAGTTTCAAATCTATTGTAATAAAATATGTCGGTAAAATTAGTTGATAATTGAGTTTTTATTAATTTATTGATAAATTTGGTGGTAAAAGTGTTTTTGTAAAATTTCACAGTAAATTCAACACTAACTGGATTTTTTTAAATGTATTCGATAATTTAAATTTTGTTACATCCATTAGTAAATCCATTGTTACTTGTATTTTTTTAAAATTCACCAATAATTATGTTGATAAATAGACATAAAATTTGTTTATCAAATTTAGTGAAATATCTATTATAAATTAATTAGAAATAGGTGAAAAAAAAAAGAGAAGAAGAAGGAAGAAGAGGATGTGATGAAAACAATAGTAAAGACAATCATGAAGGAGGAGGAAATGGACAAAAGAAAACAAGAGGACGACAACGAAGAGATGATAATGACAATGGAAAAGGGGGAGGAGAAAGAGGAAGAAGAAGAAAAAAAAAAGAGACCAAATCACATTATTTACCAATGAATCTTATCAACAATCAAAATTTCTCAATAATTATCAATAAATATTTATCGTAAATTTTATCTAATTTGAATACTTATTCACATGCACATGAAAAATACATGAGAACCATAATTTTAAGAACTTAAAAGGTCAAGACCTTTTTGTTGACATGACTCCAGGAAATTATAACGATGATAATCTAATTTGTTGTGAATTAGAGTACAACATTAAACAAAATTCCAAACTTGTAACCAAGTGAAAGAAAAATCCTCTACTAGGAACATGGGTGAGATAATTGAGATTGACCCATTATCAAAATCAAGACAAGAAGATGATACATTTAAAAAAAAAAATTCAGGTTACAGAATTATGGATAGGAAGACAGATAAACTTGTTGAGTAAAGTCAACAAGAATAATCAAAGATAAATGTTCTTTGCAGAGACACCGGAGATTGGAAAGGATATTGATTAGGTTCATATTATAATTTAGCTTATAATTTAGCTTGGACTAAGAATTATAAAATAACATTTATTAATATTTGTTTAGAGTTTTAACTTTTAATATTGAAAACACAAATCAAAGATAACTTTCACTAAATACATATTTAATTCATAAAATTATATAAGTGTGAAAGTTAGCATTCAAGTGAGAACCAAGATGAAACAAACAACAATAATTGAAGAACATTGAAAACATATTGACGGAAAGAAAAAAAAACTTCAAAATAAAAAAGAAATAAGAAAATGTAGAAAACTTAAATGATTGTAAGAAGAGTTTCATTTAATGATGAAGTCCTCGTTTATATATAAACGTTAACGGTGCATCTTTTCTTGGTTAAGCTTGCATTCTCCTTTCTTTGACTCTTGTTTTGATAATTTACACTTTTGACTTGTTGTTTTCTAGTTGCATTTTTTGCTTTACCTTATCATTTGTCTATATTTTCTTTAAAGAAATCCATCTATATTTATACTATTTACACCACATAAAAATAACATTTCTAAAGTAATATTTTTCTAATTATATCTTCAAGAAATAATAAACAAAGAAAATAGGATTTTTTTTCATTGCAAGAGAATTTTGTCTAAACACATTTCTATTAATTCTTCTTGGGATTATATGTTATAGGTTATTTTTTATTCTTCGTTCTTAAACTCATAGAGAAAGCATATGGATCAAGTCGTTACGATGGAAATGACAGTTAAGGGTGAAGTCATTTCCCACCCGGCTGGTTTCTCTTTTTTTTTTTAAAAAAAACAATGTCGTCATTGAAGACGACAATTTATTTTAATTGAAAAGTGAAATTGTCCTCTAACATGACTACTTCACTTTTTGAAGGTTTTTTTTTCAAATTTCTACTATTTTTCTTTTTTATTTCAAAATTTTCAATTTTCATTATTTTTTCTTTTTTTTTTTAATTTTTTGTTTTTATTTTTTTTCCTTGTTTTTCTAATTTTTTAGATTTCATTATTTTTTCTTTTTTATTTTCAAATTTTTCTGTTTTCATTATTTTTCCTTTTTTTCAAATTTTTCGATTTTGATTTTCTTTAATTTTTAATTTTTCAGTTTTCATTATTTTTCCTTTTTTTCAAATTTTCCAGTTATCATTTTTTTAACGTTGCAGTTTTATGTATTTTTGTTTAAAATTTTTCACTTTTTTTAACGTTGTTGTGCAGTTTTATAATTTTTTTTACAAATTTTGTTAGTCATAGAGATTATATTGATTTTATTTGTAATTATTTTTATTGGTACAATAAATTAACTTAATAAAATATATTAGATAATAAAAAATTACATAACAAAAATAAACTAGAAAATTGAATAAAGCAATAAATTACTGACGATAAGGACAGTTGTCCCTATCATGTTCTTCATTTCTACAATATAAACATTTACTTCGTATAAGACATGTATTAATTAAGTTAATTGAAAGATTTTTTTTTTAATTTGAAACTAGTGTCTACAAATTTGTTTAAGTTCTTGTAGGGGCCTTACATTCAAAACGAAGTTAATCAGTTGATTGTGATTGACATCCCTCTAGTGGCTAAAGCAACAGTCCCTGTAATTTGCTTCGCGACAGTCGAAATCCATCAGGCGGATAAGGTCATGCGTCAATTTGGTTTAAGATAAAACATACCACTTGACCCGATTAACCTGGATCAAGTCCACAGGGATGACTTGAGGGGGAGAAATGAAAGAGATTGGGTGGCACATCATCACCAGTGGATTGCAATTTGGAATGACCGATAAAATCGGGTCATTCAAGGTACACCGTTTAGCGGAAATGACCATTTGTGTGATGAAACACCCTACATGCAGTGGTACATCAACCATACTATCTGCTATATATCTCCAAATATTGAATCTTTCGACGATGAGGTCAGTTTTACTACAATGTTGTACATCATTTTATCACGCGTACTTATTCATGGCAATGACCTTGCTATTTATTTTACAGTATGATATGTCACAAGAACCTTCCCAACCTGCTTCACAACCCTACACTGGTCATTCGGGTCTTCTCCAGATTTTATATGTCATCCCTAACAATTTTTTGGACACTCGTCTATGGATCATGGTCAAATGTTTGGACATTCACACCATTAGTTTGGCAGCCCATCAAACGCCCAATTCCAACATGTCTCTTCCTCGTACGGTTTCTTCCTGCATCAGTCAAGTTATAGTGCTAGTCAAGTTATAGTGTTGGTTCATCACAGATGTTTGGCACTTCAGCCATGACACCACCATCTGCCTATTATCCAGGATCTTCATCATCAATGTCATTCTATCATCCGCCAATGTTTTCTCAAACCCCACAAATAACGGTTCACCATCTCCAATTTTCTCAAAGTCATCAATATGAAGATGATGATCATGATGAATCACACCAACAAGACCAACCAGACCCAGAAGACGACCTCCATATGGAACTGGAGGACATAAATAATTTTCTACTAACTTAATTATTGTATTTTAATTATTAATCAATGTTAAAATATATTAATGTTTATTTTTATTCCATTAATGTTTTTTACTATTTATTCTTCCAATAAGTTTAAATTAAAAAATAATCAAAATTCATTAATTAAAAGAAAAAAAACATAAAAAGTGAAGTTGTCATGTATGAGGATGATTTTTTTTTTCTAACACACAAATCGTCCTATGTAAGGATGACATTACTTTTTAAAAAAAAAAAAAACGGCTGGGTGAATGACGATTTCATCTGTAAAGTCGTTCTCCACCCTGACGACTTAATCTTATTTGAAAAAAAAAAATTAACAAACCCATATTTAACAAATTCACTTCAAACACTGAAATAAAAAAAAAACAAAAACAGGACATTCTACAAACAAAACAGAAGATATAGTGTTTTTTTTAACCTTTCATCTATATATATATAT
>Ga0214542_1006632_pt1 | contig 20914 bp, 14 predicted proteins | sample CNSS1metaG_FD_160096 | JGI IMG/M metagenome (GOLD analysis project Ga0214542, IMG submission 160096) | Root nodule microbial communities from cowpea collected in UCLA plant growth center, Los Angeles, California, USA - CNSS1 | ecosystem: Host-associated > Plants > Roots > Nodule | place: USA...
CCCGCCGCCTTCCTCCTCCCTGCTGGTCACCCGATGAAACCCTCGCCCTCATCGACGCCTACCGCGACAAGTGGTACTCCCTCGGCCGCGGCAACCTCAAGGCCACCCACTGGCAAGAGGTCGCCGACGCCGTCGCAAACCGCTGCCCCAACGCCTCCCCTCCCAAAACCCCCGTCCAGTGCCGCCACAAAATGGAGAAGCTCCGCAAGCGCTACCGCACCGAGATCCAACGCGCTCGCTCCCTCCCCGTTTCCCGATTCAACTCCTCCTGGGTCCACTTCAAGCTCATGGACTCCATGGAGAAAGGTCCCTCTCCTGTCAAACCCGAACACGATTCCGATAGTGACAACGATGATGACGAAAACGAGGACGATCAAGATCTGTACCAGGAGATCAACCACAACGGCCACACTCGGAGCTTGAACAAGTTGTACAGGAATGGGTTTCCGGGCTCCGGTGGTGCCGGTGGATTTAGGATTCGAATTCCCACCGGGATGTCCCCTGCTCAACCCGGGTCTGGCTCCAGGATGTTTGGGAAGGTTGGGAATCAGAAATTCAGCCCTAATTTGAATCAAAACCCTAACCCTAATTCTAATTTTGGGAAGAAGAGAGAGAGAGACCCGGTTGGGGAGGTGGTGGCTGCGATTAAGGTTTTAGGCGATGGATTTGTGAGGATGGAACAGATGAAGATGGAGATGGCGAGGGAGATTGAAAGCATGCGCATGGAGATGGAAATGAAGCGCACTGAGATGATTCTGGAGTCACAACAACGGATTGTTGAGGCCTTTGCCAAGGCAGTTTCAGAAAAGAAGAAGGCCAAGACTGTGTCTTCCCCTCAGCAGCCCTAACTAAGGTTAAGGTCTCAATAAGAAGGTTTCCAGTATTGTTTGTTTGTTTAGATATTGCATTGCTGTTACCATTTTTTCTTCTTGTAATTTTAAGGGTCACGGTGTTAGGTTGGTTGGTGTTGGATGAATGAAGGATGTAGTTTTAGATATTCATTTTGTAGTTTTTGATTTTCTTGCCGTCTTTTTCCTATGTTTAAATAAAAGCAGATGACAGAATCTCTTGCAAATTTGGTTTGTGTACTTTGGATTTATTAAGAGTAACTCATAGAGTTATTGGGCAAGTCATTGTCTCTGTTCAAAACATCAACAACTGTTCTGTTTGAATGGTAGTATTAATCTTAAAAATAAGAATATCATGAATTCGTCATTGATTGTCTTCTGAGCACAGGTTTCTGGATTTCCGGTGAATATTCATTCTTGTCTGTTTCCTGGGTTTATCTGCTTCTTGCATCTGTCTACATTGTTCTTTCTTTGTGGGGATTCTGGTTTAGGCAAGATCACTTGTTGGTTTGCTGAAACCTGTAGCAGTTCATCGTGCTTTTGGGGCGTCTTGTAGCAAAAAGTAATATAAAGTAAATATGTGCAATTGGGTATGAAAGCATACTTCAATACAAGTATCTATAACATAACTAGGGAAGTAATGAGAAATCTGATAAAAAGTTGCAGTCAGAAATTTCAAAACAACATCCTTCATCAGAAGAAGAAAACCCGTTCAGTTTGAATTCTTTGGAGAGACTTGCTCTCTAGTGTTAAAAAAAAAAAAAATTCATTAACTGTTTTATATTTCATTAAGTGAGGATTACAAATATCTTCCATCTTTATATTTTATTGACATCAACTTTTTTATGTATGTATGTGTTTTACATATAATATTTTCTTTGTTTTACGTTGATCAATTAACAAATGTTTTAAACATTTTATTTTTTATATAATATTTAATAATGATTTGAATTATTTTTTAAATACAACTGACAAAAAATGTCAGTGCTTTTTATCAGTAATATTTTGATTTTGTACTTTGGGTAATATTAAGTGACTAGCACATGCATTAAAATATGATTATATACAATGCGGTGGTTAGTTTTTATTTTTGGGTCTTTTTTTTTTTACTGACAATTAGTTATCTTTTTGTTTTCTCCACTATGATTTAATATATTTTTAGTTGGTGTTTTTGTAAATTTTATATTATAAAAAACTATTAGTAAGAGTAAAATGAGGAAATAATTTGTGTGATAAGACAACTCCCTTAATATATAAATAAATAAATGGGGGAATTCCTATGTATATTATCATCCCAAATGGTTTTATTTTAAATTCTTTATAAACTTGATTTATTTAATCTCTAATCAAATGTCAACTATTTTATTTATACTTCAACTAAGTTTAACACTTCTTGAATATTTATTTTGAATGAACACATTTTTTTTTCAAATTGGAAATATAATAGATTTTTTTTTTTTTTTGATAATTTATAAAATTTTGTTTAAGTTTCGTAAAAATTATTTGTGATATTTTACCTATACAATTATGTTTACCTTTAATATTGATTCTTATAATATTTTTATATTTTTAATAATTTAATTAATTACTCTTTTTCATTATAATAAATAATATGATTTCCATGGAAGGGTGATGATATAGATGATATATTTTGTCTACACAAGTAATGTAAAGTTCTTAATGAACATAATTCCTTAACACTTTAACGTCATGTAATATGTATTTCAACTTAACAATACATAAAAATACTATAGTTGGTATTTGTTAATCATTAATGAATTTAAGAAACAAATTTTAATACTTTAATACTTAACCCAGTGAATAATGAGTTTAGTTGGGTTAAATTGATTAAATTGATTTTCAGTCAAACTTTTTAATATGTTTGAGTTGAGTTTAAATGAAAGATGAATGTTTTAAAATGAAGGACGTTATGAAAATAAATTTCTAATTGATAAACATGAGAATTATATTTTAATTATTTTTTTCTTTAAAAAAAAAAATTTAACAAAAGTGGCATCTTAGTGATTTTTTTAACATGAAAAGAAAAATAAATTTTAATTGGCTCCACATTAATAATAAAGTCAACAAGTAAGAAAAAATAAAAATTAGAATATTTGTAGAATAGAATATTTTATCATTTTTTTTCTTAACTTAATATTTTGAAAAGAGTTGTAAGAAATTTCAAAGTGCCCATTAAGAATATTTAAAGAGATTTTTCTAATAAAATTAAATGAAAAAGAAAACTTCCAAATAGATCTAATATGCCTTTTTTTATTGTTTACATCCAAAATCTATTCCAAATGGATTTCTCCACAATATATTTTTGTTCTGTTTTATTTCTTGAGATTTGACCATGGGCCTAACTTTTAAGCGATAGTTTAAATATTAATAAAAATCATGTTTAAATTCAATAAATAATAAAATAACTTCAATAGTTAAAACTAACTATTATTACAACAATCCCAATTATTATCTAATTTATAACAAATTCAATAAAGGTCTTATGCAGAACTAATATAAAAAAGAATTAAGGACTAATATTTTGTTATTGAAATTGTCATGAGAATCTTTTGATATAATTTTTTATTTTAAACTCTCATTCTCTAATTTTGATGGTATAAGCAAATTTAATGACCAAAAACACATATCACTATATTGTCAATTATATAGATTTTTTTCAAAGTTGTCATAATACATTATTGTCAATTATATGGGATTACTATATCAAATATTTATGCAACAATTATAAAATTGGTTGACAAATGAACCACATTTATGAAAGTAATTGACTATGTGAATATTTTATATTATCTCACATATCACATATTTAGAAAATTTCCAACATTCTCCTACTTGGTCTATTTATCTCATTACCAATCAATACAAGGATTGTGGTAGGGAGGTTAAAAAAAAATTTATTCTTAAGTATCCGCAGATAAAACCTGCAACGGGTAGGAGATGAATATTGTAAATGGATACCTGCGAGTAATGGGTATGAATATTTTTTATACTCGCATATTAACGAGACAAATACATGTACCATAGTATTCATACCCTTGTACCCGCTATACTCTGATTTAAATTAATTTTTTTTAAAGACATGATTAAAACATTAACACATTGATCTTAAATGGGTTTTCTTTTTATCAATTGGTTTCAAAAAATCTCTATTTCTTTGTAAATTGTCATTCAATACTATTTAAATGAGTTATTTGCACTTTGTTTGAATTTTATGAATGTTGTGCATTGTATTTTTATTTGAATTTATGATTAAAATATGTTGTTAAATATTAAATTTTTCTTTTGTAAATACCCATGTGTACATGTGGATATTAAAAAAATATGCGGGTACTCACATAACGGATACCCGCACAGATATAGGTACAGATAAGGCAAATATTTATCCTGCGGATAGGGTACCAGAGAGCCACTACTCGTACCCTACCCGTTGACATCCTAATCATGGTAACAAATCCTCCAAAAATGAGTATTATCTCCCATGTATCACAATATATAAAGTCTCTTATCAAAAACAATTAACTATAATGAATAAACCATATGTTTATTCGGGGTCAAACGAAATTTCTCAAAATAAACAAATATGTGCACAACCCTAAACCCTAAACCTTAACCAAAGGATTTCTTAAAACAACCTTAGTGAGAACTCAATTCACTATGTACACAACTGTCTTATGTGCTTCAATCCACAAGAATTTCGAAAGCTTTGCATGACTCCTCATGATTCTCACCATATCCATTAAAGTACGATTTCTTTTTTATGTCACACCCTTCTAATATGGAGAACCAAGCATAGTGTATTGGGCAACAATCCCACGTTATTGAAGAAATTTCGCAAATAGACTAGGTGCTTGTCCACTATACTAGAACTATCCATCTCTATTTGATCTCACAATTTTAATTTGTTTTTTGCATTGTAACTCTACTTTAGCCTTGAAAACATTAAAGGCATCCACAGGTTCATCCTTAGAACGAAGTAAGTAAAGATACATGTATCGTAAAAAATCATCTATAAAGATGATGAAGTATCTCAAATTACTTGCATCCATATTTGGACAACAAATATTTGTATGAATAATTTCTAGTAAGTTTGAACTTCTTTTAGCACCTCTTTTGGAGTTGTTAGTTTGCTTACTCTTAATGCAATCTACACAAGTTTTAAAGTCAGCATAATGTAAAGTACTAAGTACTTCATCTTCATCATTTATTAATTGCTTGATTCTCTTAATGGAAATATATTCCAATCTCCGGTGTTGTAACATAGAGGAATTTTTATTCACAACACATTGTTTAACCCAACAGAAACATGCATTTAACTATAAATAGTGTAATTTGTAATTTAATGGAGTAAATACCATCGTATAGTTCACAAAACCAACAACTTTTGATTTATTCAACAAAGTAAAACCATATTTCATAAAATTAAAAGAAACACCCAAATGTGCAAATTGCAAAATGGAAATTAAGTTTTTATTAAAACTAGGAACACAAAAGGCCTTTTCTAAACACAAAATAAAACCACTATTAAAAACCAAATTGCATATCCCAATGGCCTCCACATCAATGGCGGATCTTCACCAGAATTTTTGAAGGAGCCAAAATAATGAACTTAAAATTTATATATTTAATATTATTGGGATTAATTCAATAAAAATGAATACATAATCTAGTATATCTACAACTATCAAAGAAATTACACATATAAAAAAATGTTTATCGTTTTTTCATATTTTTGAGCTCATATAATTGAATCATAATTAAAATTTTCATTTTTTTTATGTAAATAACCATATTATCTGCAAAATATTTATCTTCCATTTTATTAACGTACATTTGATTCAAAAAGTCTTCACAAGCTTTCATTTCATTATTATGCGATGAGCAACCATATTATCATGTTTTCATCTTCACCGACAGTTTATTTATCAATTTTAAAAATAAATTTATTCTTTTGTTTTTCATAAATATACCTATTTAAAAAAGAAGTTTGACATTAAAAAATAATTTATCATAATCTAATCAAAAGTTGAGAAACATAATTACTAAAAAAACTATGATAATCAAGTTACAATTAAAAATCGATTATGAAAAATTGCATAGTACATTGCTTCTTCTTCTATATTAATAAAAAATGAATATACAAAAAGGTCACGAGATAAAAAATAATGCTAAATGTTAAACAAAAATTTTACTATTAAATGAGACAAGAGAAAGTTACATTTTTTATTTATTTAAGAATGAATTAGAAGATATGAAAAAATTAGGAGAGAAATGATGAGTTTTTGTCTACCCTTTTTTTTAGTAACAAAAAAAAAATGAAAGATGAATACAACATATGAAAACTCAAAAGATAATAGAAGAGAAAATAAAAAATATCTTAATAATTTTGTTTCTTTATATATTTGATTTTATGTTTTATTATTATACTTTATAAAATAAATAAAAAAATACATAATTTAATTTTTATTAATTTTTAATATAATATTATTTAATTTTAAAAGATATATACAATTTTAAAAAAATTAAAAAATGAATATAATTTAAAAAAATTCTAAAATGTAAATAATGTAAAAAAAATCAAAATATTTGGGGAGGGGAGGCCGTGACCCCGCCTGCCCTTCTAACATCCTGCCTCCCGCTCCACATGTACATGTGAGTTCATCTTGTTTCTTGAATAGATACTATGTTCACTTTCCATTGGTCTCCTTAGATTTTGCATACCTATATGACATTACAAACATGGATTGTAGTTCCAAAATAAATTGTGATGATTAATACTAGACATATTAGATTCATAACAAACAAAGGAAAAATAGTTACCTTTCTTTACTAGTCAATTCTTAAACTTTGTGAAATCCTTCTTTGTGTGTCCATACTTTTACAAATGAAACACTTGGACTCCTTCTTTGTACCTGCCTTAACAAACATCTTTCCATTATGGTTATGATTAACTTGATTCTTCTTATTCTTAAGAAAAGTAGTCAAGTTCACCGTTTGACCTTCCTCCATTAGCAATCTTCCTTCCTCTTGAACACACATCGTCACTAATTCATTAGTAGATCACTTATTCTTATGTGTTATAAGCAATTTTAAAAGGAGTATAATGATAAGGCAAAATATAAAAAATACAATGTATTAGAAGGGAATCAAACATGGTAACCTCTAAGACCTTTAGTTTAGTCACGATGTCCCTTACATACATGATTGATCACACACTCCTTTAGTCCCAGTGATTTTTAAGGATGAAAAACACATGACAATAGCTTTGGTAAGAGATTTGTCAGATGTGATGAATTGTTCATCAATAACCTTTAGCAAATATCTGACGTTGTCATGCTGATCAACAGAAGGCCGAATGCTAGTATAAAAGTTTGTCTTTATTAATGTCACAAAGAGACAATTTAACCTATCCCACTTCTCATAGAGATCAACAACGAGAGTGTTGGTCTTAATAATAAGGATGATTATAGTTTTAGTATACCAAAACTTATAATTATCCCATTTTTAGTTTGGGAATACCATCATGGATATCACAAAGATTCACAGATTGAGAAACCGCAAAATTATTTTTTAAAATACATGCTCATTATCATAATTTGAGACTATAGCAAAATAATATGCAAACATATGAATATAGTGACATAAAACTTATTTGTGTGCCAAAGTCTTACTAAATTAGACTCACTAGATGATACAACTATTGTGTTTTACCAATACAAACATGTCTTAATAAATGAATATAGTGACATAAAACTTTATTGTGGACTAAAGTCTTGCTCAATTAGACTAATCTAACTAAAAGATAAAATTATTAGATTATGTTCCTTGTCTCAATTCCTATGGAAAATTTGGGAAATATAATATAAAATATTTCATCTTACTTAATCATATATATGTAAGAAGATCCATATGGGTAAAGATTCATCGCATCACCATATAATTAATTACAATATATCATTATAATTTTTAATTCATTCAAACATTTACATAAATATTTGCATTAATATTCTTTATTTATAATGCAATCGAAATAAATAATAATAATATTCATTATATAAATTAAATTTATAACATATAATTTATATCAAAGTATATCACATATAAAAACTTATACTACATATAAAATATATATTATATACAAAATTTGGTAATACGTACAAAACCTTATAATACATACAAAATTATATGTTACATACAAATACACACAAAACCTTTGTAATATGTATAAAAACATATATTAAGTACATAACCTAACCTTATCATTCATACCAAATATATTATATTATGCATCTAACTTACAACTTATCGATTTTAATTCATCAAATCGATATAAATTTATAAGTCAATTCTATTGATTGTTATTTTATGTAATAAAATGATGAATGTTTATTAAAGTCTTTCGAAATATTCATACTAAGTATTTCTGTTAAAGTCTAACCTTTAGTCCAATCTTACTATAGAAACACATATTACATAATCAAGAGTAAGTTTAAAGTTATATTCATATGCAAACATATTTTATGCATAATTATTTAGATTTCGACAATTGTTTCAATAATATTATAATTATCCTTCTGTCCTACAATTCAATGTTTTAATCGATATGACTTAGACTATTTATATTAGATTATTTATGAAGTTAAGATATTTGATTATAATATAATTTATTATACATTCTCATGAATATTGTCCATATAACATAATTTACTTAAGTAAATACAATAAATTAATTACATTTCCGGTTTACTATTGACTATACTCACAATTATATTCATTTAACTAAAAAACAAAATTTTAAAATCAATTTTTTTATTATTTGAAAAAAATATTTTCACTTAAATTACAATTTAATGTAGAGCAATGCAATTTTATGTTATACATTTATTTAAGCACAAATCTGATCGCTTATGTGTAAGTTTTGTTGCATAAATTGACTTAAAACCAACCCAAACTCTCGTTCTTAATCTTCTTTGAGATGGTCATCTCTCTTAGATTAAATAAATGCAAAACAACTCAACTCTCATATCTAGTTGAAAATATCATATAATGCAATGTAACCAAAACCATTTAAAAAAGTGATCACTTCCATTTTAACCTACTATACAATGTTTTAGACAAACTAAAAATAATAAAAAACAACTATAATTTATATAGTTATAATATTCTTACCATGGCTTAAATGGTGTACTTATATTAGAGTGACCTCCCAACCATCATGGACAAACAAGGACATATTGGGAGTGGAGAGGCCCAGTTTTTACGCCGTTCTATTTGTTGCAATGAGCAAATGCCAAGAATGCCATTCGCATCTTCTTCCATGACTATTATTCTATTCTCTTACACATTCATCTGTCTCAGTTTCTGAATGACCCAATAACCCATTTTCCCCGCTCCACCGATCACCCACACCATGCGAGGCCACGATTGGATCAACAACTCGCTTCCCGATGAGTTAATCGTCGAAATATTCTCCCATCTCCACACTAAGTCCACCCGCGACGCCTGCTCCCTCGTCTGCCGCCGCTGGTTCCGCCTCGAACGCCGAACCCGAGCCACCCTCCGAATCGGCGCCGCTCACCTCTTCCTCGACCTCCTCCCCACCCGCTTCTCCAGTCTCAGAAACCTCTACATCGACGAACGCCTCTCCATTCCCCTCCAACTCGTCCGTTCAATAATTTCATTTCGTTCCATTTCTGCATTTGCATTTTCATTTCAGTTCCCATTGAATTTCGTTGTTTTCTTCAGGGAAGAAAACGAACCGCGGAGGAAGATAGCGATCTCGAGTCCGTCTGTTTATCCGATGCTGGTTTGTCTTCACTCGGAGAAGGCTTCCCCAACCTTCACAGATTGGGCTTAATCTGGTGTTCCAATGTCTCTAGCGATGGCTTGACGTCCTTTGCTCGGAAATGCAGTTCCCTCAAAGCCTTAGATTTACAAGTAAGCTTTCATGAGTTTTTTCTGTTAATTCCATTTCCGTGTCCGTTTCACACGTATAAGTGCTTAATTAATCACCGGTATTTAGATTAGATGTCTGTTTTCCGTATGAATGCATTATTTGTTCAGTATCTCTCAATATCTACAAATATACACGCCCTATTTGCAGTTATAATTACTGAGGTTTTTCTTTAGGGTTGTTATGTCGGGGATCAGGGCCTGACTGCTGTTGGACAGTGTTGCAAGCATCTTGAAGATTTGAATCTGCGCTTCTGCGAAGGCTTGACTGATTCGGGTTTGGTTGAGTTAGCAGTTGGTGTGGGAAAATCTTTGAAATCTCTTGGTGTGGCGGCCTGTGCTAAGATAACTGATATCTCGATGGAGGCTGTAGGATCAAATTGCTGCTCCCTTGAGACATTGTCCTTGGATTCTGAGTTCATCCACAATAAAGGGCTGCTCGCTGTGGCTCAGGGTTGTCCAGCTTTGAAGGTTCTAAAGCTTCAATGTATTAATATCACAGACGATGCTTTGAAAGCCGTAGGTACTAGCTGTTTGTCTCTGGAGTTATTGGCACTGTACAGTTTTCAGAGATTTACTGATAAGTGAGCTGCTCTCTTACAAATTCTTGCTTTATTTGTCCATCATACCCCTCATCGTAAATTTATGTCCTTACATTATTATATATTTTTAGACTCACTGAAGTTTGTCCAATTTGAAAGTCATTGTTTAAAATGCAATCAGTTTGTAGCACACATGGGGGGGGGGTAATCATTTCTCAAATGCTGATCATTGCATATTTCTTTTTGCCTTGTAAGATTTCTTTTTTGCTTTATTTAGCTATTCTTTTACAATAATGACTTTTGTCCAGGGGGTTGCGTGCAATTGGGAATGGATGTAAGAAGTTAAAGAATTTGACTTTAATTGATTGCTATTTTTTAAGCGACAAGGGTCTGGAAGCAATCGCTACTGGTTGCAAGGAACTTACACATCTTGAAGTCAATGGATGTCACAACATTGGAACTTTGGGGATAGAATACATTGGGAGATCTTGCCAGTATGTTTTTCTCTGAGCTAAGTTACTTGTGAAAATGTTATGGATCCATTGAGTTGAGTTATCTAACATAGCTGGAACGAATAAATTTAATTTAGAGTATGCCAAACAATTTATCATATTGATAGTTCCACTAGCTAGGGTCATTTTAATGCATTTGATCTCTCTTTAACTGGTCACTCAATAAAGCATCATAGAAGGCAGAAAGTTTGTTGTGGATGATGAATTTGCAATGCCAATTTATTAACCAACCCTGGCATGTGTTTATTGATGATCCACTGAGGTCTGTTCCTTCTTGTTCTGGTTCATGAAGGATTGGGTTGTACGTGTAACTTTTCAGTTAATTTAGTGGAATAGTGATATTACACATTTAGGCTTCTAATGTAAGAGAGAGAAACAGAAAGACAGAGAAAGAAAGAGGGAACTAAAGAACAGAAAGGATAGAGAGAAAAAGAGAGATCAGAAAGCTTACATTTTACTTGTTATTATTGTTCCATTCTGTCCAAAATATTCAACAGTCATGCTTTATTCACTGGCAGCTGCTAACAAGCATAAAATCCTAACTAACAGAAGCTGATAAACTAACTTACATTCCTTTCCTTTTCATATTTACTTATCAATCCATACCCAAAAGAGGATCTGAGCCCTCTAGGGTTTTAAACTTTAAATGGGATGGTAAGAGGAAGATAACTTCTGTTCAATCTCTAAAGCTTTCAAGAGCTTTTTCAAAAAATACTCCAAAATAGGACCCCTTTTAATGTAATGTGTAGAGTTGAGCTATTGTGGCTGCTGTATATGGATACTAAATGACCATACAGCATTCTTGCTCATATGATCAATGATGATCCTTTTAGTATCCTTGCTACTGGAGTAAAAGTAAAAATTTTGGCTTGTGCTTTGTCTTCTGCAATTAAAGCTTCCAACGTTTTTGAAGAATTTTGAATATCTGTTGGAGACTTCTCTGTTGACTGGGACTCACTTCCCACTGACGTGTTCTTGTTGGACCTCTACTTATTTTTTGTGTAATTGCTAAGGTATTACCATGCCAAGAGCCTTGCAACTCTCATGTTCTTTTGGTCAACATTTTCCTCTCAGCCTACAACAGCATATTCCTCCTGCAGACCAGCCATTTAAACATTTCAAACAGGCCAGGTTTACAAGATAGTGCATTAAATTCATCATTAAATTCTGCCAGGTAGGTGGCTTGTTGTCACATAGGCATCAAATCTTCTCTGTTGGCCTCATGCGCAATTTCTAAATGACCTTCAAGATATCAATGTACTGGTCCTAGCCTGAATCTTGCTCATATGCTTTATCATCCAGCCCTGTGCCTGCCATCTTAACTTTCATGTCATTGGTAGTCTCATCCAGCTCAAAGAATCCTTCAGACTCGATTATCCAAGCGAGAACATCTCCCCTTTGAAATTTTGGGAATTTCATCTTTGTAAATTAGGTTGGACATCAATACCCTTTTATTACAATCATATTGTCTGTCTCGAAAGTAATCTTCTTGATAGTGACCATGTCTGAGATTGATTTAGGCATCATGCTTTTTGCATATCAAGTTTGCAGATTTGAAATTCTCTTCACCATTTCTTGTAGTTTAAAAGACCACTGTAAGCCTCTGATCAATTTGAATGATACAGTCTTCCCTTTCACACATTGTTGCCTGTCATCATGTTTTTGTGCTCACGAGTTGAAAGATTCTGGGCCAGTAGTTCTAGACAGTGAGGCTCTTGATGCCATTGATACAGGATTTAGGAGGGAAGGAGAAAGAAGTAGAAGGAAAGAGGGAAGAAGAGAGCTGAACAGAGAGAATCAAGGGACGAGAGAAACCAAGAGCTTCAGTTATTCTTCTTCCAGTCTGTCCGAAACATACAAAGTCATACTTAATTTATAGGTATTTGATCCATACTAACAGTAGCTGACTAACTCACATTTCTTTCCTATTAATATTTACATAGGAATGCTAGCTCCTGATATTCGGGTTATCCTTTATTGACGGCACAAGTTGCAAAAGTTTTGAATTATTTCCATTGTCTTGCAATAGGATTCCAATCCCAACTTTTTAATGTATACAGGAAACTCACCGAGTTAGCATTGCTTTACTGCCATAGAATAGGAGATGTTAGCCTTCTTGAGGTGGGGCAGGGGTGCAAATTCTTGCAAGTTCTTCACTTGGTAGATTGCTCAAGCATCGGTGATGATGCTATGTGTAGTATAGCTAGTGGCTGCCGGAATATAAAGAAACTTCATATTCGTCGATGTTACAAGGTAACAACTTCAAGATCATGTTGTTTTTAAGAAGCTGGCATGAATGAAATCAATTCATTTGTTCCCAAGATATATTATTCCAATTAATCAAGCAAGCGAATTAATGTACTGTTCCTCTTAAATTTAAGGCCACATACTATCTGTTGTCATTTTGCATCTTAGCTAATTTAAGGCCACATACTATCTGTTGTTATTTTGCATCTTAGCTACGTGTTTCCATGATTTATTTCGTTGCCTTACTCATTTTTAACATTGTCCCTCATCTTATATGGTTACATTAGTTACTTGCTTTTTTCCCTCTCGAGAAAAGATGTGGAATATAGGAAAAATGGTTGAATGGGTAGTACTTAAAAATATATGTGAATGTCAGATCCCTATTATATACCGTGATACATATAATGCAACCTAGTTTTTACGGTTCATTAATTAAGTTTTTTAGGATAAGTTTTATATGTTTGCTCGTTGCTCCCTTTTTGTTGTTACTAGATTGGGAACAAGGGAATCATTGCTGTTGGCAAGCATTGTACATCTCTAATAGATCTTAGCATTCGATTCTGCGACAGGTAAGTAAAATGTATTAGAAGTGAGAACTTTAGATTGTTCTGAACATACAAAATATTGTTTATTCTGGAGAATGTCTACCTTAATATCTGTTTTTCAATTGCTAGGGTGGGGGATGGGGCCCTTACTGCAATAGCTGAGGGGTGTTCCCTTCGTTCTCTGAATGTTAGTGGTTGTCATCAAATAGGAGATGCTGGAGTGATATCCATCGCAAGGGGCTGTCCTCAACTCTGTCATTTAGATGTGAGTGTCCTGCAGGTATGTGCTCGTCTCTGTTCCTTTTTGTATACCAAAAACACGTGTTTAAGTTTCCATAATATTTTTTGTTTCAATAGCATGGATTGGTTTCTTGATTTCGCCATAGTTTCACTTTTGTGCATAACAAACTCCATCACAGTTAGGAACCGCGTATACCATATATCAAAGTTATGTATTAACATGGATGTTTTATGTAAACAATTTTGGGTTAAACATTGCATAATCATGTAATATCCATATGGAATAGCTAACTATATCATTATACATATGAGAATTAGTCAACCTGCTAATCACTATAACCTACTGAAATTTATGATCTTCCTTTCTACTTTCTCGTACTTTTTCAATATTTCTCATTATAATTTCAGAATCTGGGCGATATGGCAATGGCTGAGTTGGGTGAAAACTGCACATTACTTAAAGAAATAGTGCTCTCACACTGCCGTCAAATTACTGATGTTGGCCTGACGCATCTTGTCAAGAGTTGCACGATGCTGGAGTCATGTCAAATGGTTTATTGCTCTGGTATAACTTCAGCTGGAGTGGCCACCGTTGTTTCTAGCTGTCCCAACATAAAGAAAGTCCTGGTTGAGAAGTGGAAGGTTAGCCAACGGACGAAGCGACGAGCAGGCTCTATAATTGCCTACTTGTGCGTGGACCTTTAGATCATATACATTATATCTCTGACCTTGAGCTTTTTTCTATTTGATTTGTGAATATAACAAAATGCTACTGGCAATTCAGTCTAGCCTAATGGGTGCGGAGGATGAGGCAAGTTAGGGTGCCCTCCTTTACAGGAATTGTAATTATGAGAGTATCAATAGTGTAGAAACCAAAGGTTTAGATAAAAAATGTTTACAGTAGCATGGTCTCTGGGTATATTATATAAAGAGGATAACTGATATTTGATTTAAGACGTTACGGAGAAATCTTGTTAGGCTAAACCAGAGGTTTCATTTCATGTTACTTCTCCAAGTAATAAGCCTCAATTGTCCTCAGAGAGATCTTGTTCTTTTCTTGGATTTCGGATTCTTTGTTGAAGTATGGATTTGTGCATGGTTTCTGTAATATTTCCCTTCCTATACTCGCCTACTAACCCCATCCAGACGCCGCAGTTTATCTGGTTACTACAGCAGCGTTCAGGATCAATAAACTTTAGCAATGCTATGTTATTCGAACATTTTACGTGATTGTGCCATAGCAACTTTGTTGAAATATAGATACAACCTACAGAAGAGGCGGCGTTTAATTTGAAAGTTGAAAATCTATTTTTAAAAGTTACTGATTTGTTTTGTGACAGGGATTCTTGGTAGTCCCGTTTAACTGGGATGAGTCCTCAACGTAGAAAATAATAAAAATAAATGTAAAATATTTAGAGATTCTGTAACATCAGCAATAGGGATGTTTGCTATTTCATACCCATTTTCACAAAAAAAATTATCCTTATACTCAAATATAACGGATATCAAATTTTTGTGTCATATTTATTTTTATTGGGTAACGGGTATAGTCTCGTACTCATATTCATTTTCTTACTACTTCAATATTAATTTTAATTAATTTTTATAAAATAATAAAAAAATATGGTAAAAGAAACATAATATTATCAAATATTCAATATTAGGATGAAGATTATTTCTTCGATATCAACTTTGAAATAAATTATAATTGTTTACATTTTATATAAGAATACCAAATAAAATTTCATGAGAAGCAAAACATTTATTAAATTTCCAAACATTGACGAAACCTAGTTGATAAAATTAAATAATATTTTTAAAAAAATATAAAAGGAAAATAAATATTCAAATTAAAATATATTTTAAATGTTTGTTTAATTCAATTTTTTAAATTCTAATAAATATATTTTTTATACACTAATAAAAGTTATAATACATTACTTTATCAAAATGAGGTAAATAATAAACATAATAATAAAATTTTGACATAGATCTTGTATCTTTTGAACTACAATATATTGTAGATGGTGATAAAAAAAATATTCATGACAATTACATTAAATTTTTATATTGTAGTAAATAAAAGTTATTTATACAATTATAGTAAAAACATTACAGCATAATTGATAATGAGTTAGAAAATAAAAAATAATTAGATAAAATATATCGAAATAGTATTCTACATGATGAAAATAAACAACAAATAAAAAATTAACAAATGTGTGTTTTAGAAACAATTTGAGACACTATTGAAAGAAATCGCAAAAAAAAAATGTATAATTAAGGGTATGATAAGATGAAAAATACCTTAGAGATCTAAGACAACTTTTCAAATGTCAACATATATACTCAATAGTTGAGAAATAATGAAAATTGTTTTAGCAAAACAAAATAGTTATTCAAATGAAACAAAAATGAATAATAATAAGATTTTTTTTATATTACCTAGTAAATGAAAAATTTATGCTATTAAACATTTAAATTAAGAGTATTAAACATTCTCATGTGAAATAAAAATATATAATAAATAAAAATATTAAAAAATAATAGAAATATTCAAATGTGAAACATAAAAAAAAAAATAATAGACATACATCATTTTAACATAATTACATAAATGTTATGATAAGATGAGAAATATATTGGAGATACAAATGAGTTTCATAACAAACCAAATAATTAGAAGAAATAAAAAATATAAAGTATATATATAGGGTTACTTAATTAATTGTGAATATTTTAATAATTTAAAAGGGGATGGAAATAAGACAGGGACGAGTATTATGACAGAAATATCTACAGAAATATCTACATCTCATACCCAATTGAAAAAGTCGAGGAATCCCTATACTTATACCCACGGAGACATATTTATTTGTCTATCTCTAAGCATTAGACTATCAATGAAACTATCCAAATAATCATGCTTCTAACTCATTTTATATAAAAATCAAGTTATTATTACTATTATTATTATTATATAAATTAAACATTTAAATACCTGTATGAAAATTTATTAAAATCATGAGTACGCGGTAGTCTAAAATTACATAATAATTTCATGTGATAATATATATATATATATATATATATATATATATATATAACTATGTCAATTAGGTCATTATAAATAAAACACTAGCAGTTTAGAGAGTTTCACAAAAATGAAGATTTGTTTAGATACATCCATCCCAAAATACTACAGGTGCTAAATCTCTCAGGTAAGCTGATTCATTAAAAAAATATACATAAGAAAATTATAAATGAAGAAAGTATATAAAATTTAAATGTCACTTCTATCCAAACATCTCAATTAACAAAATTCAGTAAAAAAAATAATTTATAAATAAAGAACGGGTATAAATTTTAAGTGTCACTTGTATCCAAACATCTAGTTAATAAAATTCAAATTCAAAGGTGTAAACAATTCACAATCATCAAATCGTATATCAGGTATTAGTCCAATGACTCAAACAACCATTAATGAAATGTTGTTCAGCCATCCATTAGTGAAATGTTGTTCAAACATCCACGGGTGAAATGTTGTTCAAACAATCATTAGTAAAATGTTGTTCAAACAACAAAAATAATTCTAGACTTTGTTTCCAGAAGATCGGTGAAATGTTGTTCAAACAACAAAAAATAATTTTAGACTCTATTTTCGAAAAACTAGTGTATTGAGGTGACTCATGAAACTCTGCACGTGTCATGCTTGTTACCAAATCCTCTTTTCATATTCCATCACTCACGACCAATGTCTCTAAGCCAAGTCATGATAGGGTTAACCTCACTAGCTCTCTAAGTATAATCTTTTCTCATATCATATAATATGTTATGTGGTAGTCTCTTTCAACTTACACCACCTAAATGTCGTACTATATGTGAGTTAAACACTAATTGAGTCAGAATAGTTTTACCCCCAAAGTTCCCTCCAATACACTTTGACACCCTGTATTTTTTCATGAAATGAAAATAACTACTGGGACTCAACCACACATCACTACTTTAAGCAAGGTTTTAAAATTAATCATTTATAATATTTGTAACAAAAACCGATTTTTAGGGTAATATCAATGTTCAATTTGATTTTATATAATTCTCACTCCCGTCTACCTTTAACTACAAATCTCCCGAGTCATAAAACACATTCTTCATATATCAAACTAAACTCTAAATACTAGCCAAGTTTTTAATTTGATTTTCTATATGCTTCTAATCTATTTAAGCTCTTCCTTCATATAATATAAAGGACATAAGTAAAATCACCTCACTACATCATAATCATTCAAACAAACATACCCAAAAGAATCATTTACTCATGCAATTCATATAAATCATACTCGTTCCTCTTATCTTCTACTATAACCACATTCCTAGCATTTTTTTATACCAATTTCATAACAATAAACAATGTCAGCCACAACTCCTTTTATCCAATCCAGCAAATTCACCAACACTCAAAAATTCATAACATAAACCAATTTCTTTTTCTCTTAAACCGTCTTCAATTTCTCTATACAAAAGAAAACCATCACCATCACCACCATAAACATTATTCATTATATTTTAGTTTCTCAAGCATCAGCAACATTCCCACAAAAATATGCCCCTCTTTTATAATTCAACGCAAAAACATCAAATTTGTAAAATAACTAGTTTCCCTTGTCTTAAAGAAGACTCGTATCATTATTCTCTCCTTACGTAACTTTACCATGTACTATTCTATTTATGCAACCAGAGGTTCAATCAACGATGAAGACTTGATTTTAGATCCAAAACTAGGTGAAGATTCATCTAGAAAACAAAAAAACAACATGCAATCAGAAAAAAAAAAATACATGCATTAAAAATATAAAAATGCTCTTATAAGAGGAAGAAGAATTTGAACTTACCGAATAATGAAATTGATTAGGGAATATGAGAGAACCCTTCATTTAGTTACTTCTGGAACTTTAGATCTTCAAGAAAACAAGGAAAGAGATTAAATCTTTCAAGGGAAAAGGGAGAAGGGAGAGGAAGAGAAAACCTAACTTCTGGGAATTGAAAATAAAAGGAAATATTCATAAACTAATTTTGATGCTTTTTTAGAATATATATATATATATATATATATATATATATATATATATATATATATATATATATATATATATACATATATATATATCTCAATAAAATATTATAAAAAAGATGTTATAATGTTTTTTGTTTGTGTGTGGTTATTTTTTTTCAATATAATTTTTTATTAGCTTATTTGTGGTATCAATTTTACGATGCTTATTTAAACCAATAAAATTGATGTAGTATTTTTTGTTATTAATTTCAATTATGTTATTGTTACAAATATTAAAATTTTACTATTTATATAACAAATAAATGATTTCATTGTAAAATAATGTAAAATAAATTAGTTCAATATAGATTTTTTTAAAATTATATTTTCAAAATAAAGGAATAAATAATTGATTGAGAATTTGTTGTTGAAGGAAAAAAAGATTTCATTGTAAAATTATATTGTAAAATAAAATATTTTATTGTAGTTTTTTTGTTGTTGAAAGTTTGTAAATTAAACATTCATGATTTGTAGTTAAATAATTCTTTTTTTTTTCTCTTTTCTTTTATGTATCAGATTCGTCTATAATTACAATGGTCAGTTAAATCCGACTTATGTTTCTTTTATAAATAAAGAAATTAAAAATAATATTTTTTTATATAAATTAAAATTAATTCATACATATATTAAAAATATATTCAATAAATTAAATAAGACACTTATTTCATTTCTCTTATATTTTTGTTTACTAAGTGTTTATAGAAAATTGTATTTACTCTAAACAAACTCTCATAAACATTTTTATCCATAAATAAAAATCAAAGCAACAGTCCTAATTATATATTTCAAATTTGATGTGCGAAGTTTTAAATAATCAAATTATTTTAAAATAATTATTTTTAGTTTGATTTATTATACAATTAAATATTTTTTCCTTCAACAAATAATTTTCAATCAATTATTGATTCTTTTATTTTCAAAATAAACTTCTTAATAATCTATTTAATAATCTATACATTGCATATAATTATTTTATTTTATTTGAAAAATACACTTTTCAAAATACAAACGTATTTTATTTTAAAATATTATTATATATTTTAAAACATTTAATTATTTAAAAAAACTACATCAATTTCTACATTTTAAAATATTTTTTCCTTCTCCATTAATTAAAACTAAACAAATAAAAAGTTTTATTTTTCCTTCTAATTTTAATAAAATAAAAACCAAAAAAAATTAAAAATCCAGCTTAAAATTTGATTTTTTCGAAATCGAATTTCGAGTGATTTCGAGGAAAAAAAACTATTTATGTTCAAAATTCAATTATTCAAAAATCAAATTCTGAACGAAAATCGTGTTATATTAATAAATAAAATGCACAATATGCTATTTATGTATTTTTTGTGGAAAATAATGCTGCATTGGAAAAAAAATCCCAACACGTGTGTATCTTATAACATAGAAGAAAGCATGAAAAAGTGTTACACTAATTCCTGTTATTCTAAAATCTAGTTGAATCCCTCTTACAATTTTTTTCGTAGAACTTATGACTTAACAGTGAATAAATTAACATAGAATGGATTTAGTTTGACAAATATAAAAAGGATTGATGAAGTATCTTAAACTAGTTTACTTTACGTAATTTGAAATTATTAAGCTAAAAAAATCAATATAATAATAATAATTTAAATTGAGGGATAAAAAAATTAAAATTCATAAATTAAATAAAAAATATTTTTGATTAATATTCATTAAATCAAGTAACTTAAATAAAGTTGTCTTATTCATACAACAAACATATATAAATTTAAAAAATGATTTAAAGTGGTTTTTTTGATTTTTTTTTTTAAATTTAATTTTTTTTTTAATTTTAAAATTTTTTTTAAAAAAAATTAAAAATGCCACGTGTCAAGTCCCTGTGTGTGTCACGTGTCAGTGTCACTATTAGATGTCA
>Ga0214542_1006633_pt1 | contig 20911 bp, 8 predicted proteins | sample CNSS1metaG_FD_160096 | JGI IMG/M metagenome (GOLD analysis project Ga0214542, IMG submission 160096) | Root nodule microbial communities from cowpea collected in UCLA plant growth center, Los Angeles, California, USA - CNSS1 | ecosystem: Host-associated > Plants > Roots > Nodule | place: USA...
AATAGCGGCGGACAGCCGCGGACGATGGCAACAAGTGCCAATGGACAGACCAGAGGGAAACCAGAGCGGGATCGACCCGCTCTGATACCAACTTGAGACTGAGACTTTAAAATATGAGTAGTGGACTACAGTACCACTCTCTTCCTCTTCTATTTATAATGAAGCAAGCACGTACATATGAAAAGATATGAAAAGACTACTCTAAGATACTAGGCATGATTACATGCAACAGTAGATATGGCAGTAGGTAGTTTCCCACACTCAACCCCCTACACATAGGGTTAATGATACAATAGGTATAGGTAATAATTCTAACAGTTACAAAATAGTTAAAACCAAAAGAAGTGACACAACTTGGTCCCCAAACATCAGAATTCAGTAGAAAAAACAAAATTACATCGTGTCTTAGACCTTCTAGGGAAGGAAGATCTAACATGCTTTCCTAACTAACACGATTCACAATCTAAGGCTTGAATGTGTTTGAGACTTGGAAGCATCATCTTCAACTTGGACAAACTTGGGTGACCCAAACCATCATGCAAAAGTTTTGGGGATGAAGTTGCAAAACAAGATACTGAGGGAATGGTTTTAGGAAATAAAGTCTCTGTGGTGTATAGCAAAGGGTGACCAATACTGAGGAAACAAGGTGACCCAATCAGAGACCCGTACCATGTTGTTGTATAGCAAAGGAATTAGTAGTAAAGGTTACAGAACAATTTAAGGAATGAGTCAATTGACTCAAAGAGATTAAATTGTAAGGACAATGAGGAATGTACAAAACAGAATTTAAATTTAGTGAAGGGGATAAAGAAACTTTGCCAATTACTTGAGAGGCCACTTTGGATCCACTTGCAACAATAATAAAATGAGGAATTTGGGGAGAGGAAATGGAGGAAAATGAAGAAATGTTACCAGATACATGATCTGAGGCACCTGAATCAAGAATCCATGGACTAAGACCTTCCACAGATTGAGATGCATGCAGTTGACATTGAAGAGGATTGGCCAGGATTGTTGAATTTCTCATATTTGTACCTCAAAAATTCTTGGTACTCTTCATCAGAAATTCTAGATTCTAAATGATCAGGCTTGGACACATGAGCAGCTTTATCAGGAAAACCATATAAGGAATAACACCTATCTTGGGTATGACCCATTCTATTACAATATGAGCATTGAGGACACCCACTTCGACCACCACATCCTCCATGGTTGCTCCGACCTCCTCCTCTTCCTTGTTGTGCTACCAATCCTGATGTTTCAAAAACATCAGTTGAACTTTCATCTTTGACCAATGTAGGTACACGAAGAAGTCTAGTAACTAAGTTGTCCATCGAAGGGATTTGATCACCACCTAAAACTTGATCACGTACATGATCAAAAGTCAAGTGCAAACTCCTCAAAATTAAGACCATGTACAACTTATCGAGTTTTTTGTTGATATCTTCTAATGAATCAGCCACAAAAAAGCTCTTTAATTCTTCTACTACAGCCCTAGCCTTTCCTATATGAGAGACCATATCATCATTGATTTGTTTGAGTGAGGCTACTCTTTGAGTTGTATCAAAGAGGCGTTGAATGTCGTTAGCAAAAATGTCTTGTGCCCTTTTCCAAAAAGAGAAGCATGTCTTGTAAGGTCTCAAAATGTCTAAGACCCCTTGCTCAACCGATTGCCATAAAACATCACACAACTGCAAATCCAATTTCTACCACTTAGGTTTCTCTTCCTCTGAAATAGTAGAGACATCTTTTTCAAGATGATCATGATAGCCTTGACCAAGAAACCACAACTCCACCGAAGCTGACCAAGAGGAGTAATTTTTCCAGTTCAGTTTTGCAGAGGTAATAATAGGAGTAGCTGATAGAGAGGATGACATTCCACTCGTAGAAGCCATTCCAAAAAAAAACCCCAACTCTTGAGAAGAAACCCTAGGTTCAAGCTATGGCCACCGAAACAGAGAAACAAGAGCAGAAATAGGCCCAGGAGGCTCCAACGAGACAAACGACAGTGACGGGGCACGATTCCGACGCCGGGAAGGCAGTGTGTGGTGAACACTCCTCGAGGCGCACCTAACCCTGACTTCGCCGAAGTGGACACACCAGCGACGACGGCAACAGACGACACACAGACGGTGGCGGAAGACGGCAGACAAGTAGCGGATGACGACAATCACTGTGACAAACAGTGAAGATGAACCAGAGAAGATGTTCTGGCTCTGATACCATCTTGAAGAGATTTTAGAGAAATGAAACAGTGAAAACTTATCATTGTTAATGTTTTACTGTTGTTTATATAAGGAACAAATAAGTAGAACACAAAGAGTCAACGCACAGTCCTAACCCTAACCCTAAAGATGGGATCCCATACATGATAACAAAAAACATTACTTTTCAACAGTAATGCACCACCAATAATTCAAGATTTCCAGGCTTATAGTTTAAGAAATAATAAGATTCTTCTATTTGACCCTATTAATTCTTGTCACCATAAATAGCTCTTTCAAGCCAATTCTTTATCAAAGATATTAAACCTACAACTACTTGTTGTTTTCAATGTACATCCATTATCTGTCCAAATCAACAACATAGTCTCACTTTCTGGAAAAATGTAGTAGACTAGAACATAAAAAAATGAACTGATTTATTTCTAATGTCAATCCAGGTCTTCAATAATTAACTATTTGGCAAAAGGTGTCACTAGAAACATTTCCCTTTGCTAGTCTACATAAAATCTTCAATAAATGGGCATTATTAAGAACAAAATTTGCGTTAGAGCTTGAATGTAACAATGAACTTAATAGTAACAGTTCTCCAATCTTAATGTATTAGTGGCTAGTTTTGATTAATCCTATTATAATAGAAGAACTTATGCAATCAAAACAATTATAGATGGAATCCATCCTCTATTTCTCCTCCTAGACATACTTTCATCATAACTAGCTAAGGCATTGAACTGACTGTGTAGTAGTTTGTCCATCTTAATCATATAGAGCATTTTATTCAATATTATTCCTGGAAAAATCCTATTTTTTCCCTTCTCACTGTATACAAAAAATGAAAGATTCTAGAATTATTCACGTACTAGATAAAACATTCATTGCATGAAAAAAGATGAAAACCACCTACAGATGTGTAACCAAGTAACAATCTTTATCACTATAATTCATTAAAATGTTGGGTTTGAAAGTGAAGCACACTGTAACTGAATTGTATCTTAACTAAGTATATGCAGAACAAGAACTCAGACTAAGAAAGAAAAATGCGTTGGAATAGAATTTTGTATGCTGTACTTTATATAATCGGTGATACTGCTCAGCCTGTTTCCTGCTTTTTCGAACCAAAACTCGAAAATCGGGACCCATACCACTGAACAAAGACCAAATTTAGGTCAAGTAAATAAAATAGTTGTAATAAAAGTCAATGACAAATAATTATTTCCATTTATTAAAGCTCAACAGAAATGGAAAAAAGGTACAATAAGCCTGATTATGAAATGTCAAACACAAATTAAACATCATAAAATTAATTACTTCTCTTAGAACATGCAAAAGATGCACAGAAAGTGAAATTTTATGATTTCTATATTTCATTTTAAGATGCCACCAAATATATTTAAAAAGTCAACATTCAACAAACACCTTGTGTCCTCCCTCAAAAAAGAAGGTTAATAGTCAAAAGTCCTGCAGATTGAATCCAGTAAAATTCTTTTAATTAGAGAATCTATTGAAAACCTATAGTAGTCCACCATAATTCATTTACAAATAAAATAATGGGATTAACAGTCTGCTACATTCAACTATGCTTTAGGCATAATTCTGACTGTTTAAATCAGTATTACAGGTAGCTGCTTACCACCAGCAACATTTTTTCTTGATTTCGCATCTAGTAAGTCCTTAATCAGTTTAAATGTGCCTTTTCAATTTCTACTCCATACAAACTTAAGAAAAACATTCCACCAAAATAGTTATGTCATGTTCCTATTGCCTCCCACGTTATGTGTAGGTAAATTAAGTAGCCCCTCATGTTTAAGAACATATTCAAAGCTAATGCATTACATGATTATGTGTGTTAGAATAGTTATTAAATATAGGTAGTTGTATTGGAAAACTACTATATGTTGCACAAAAGAGATGTTTACTTATTAGCATTAATTACCTAGATATAGCCTTTTCTTATAGCTTTTGGTGTCTCTTACGCTCTTTTTATCATATTTTTAGTATATTTAAACATGTAACCACCATCAATATACAATAAATTATTGATGTTACAAAATATATTTAACTTCAAACTATTTAAATACGTGCAAAGAAGCAAACCTATATACGACACCAATATTTGGTGTTAATAACTGAATTTTCTGGACCTGCAATTAAGTACAAGGGAGTGTAAATGCACATAATACATCATGAATTAAGTAACTTCACTTTTTATAATTTATATTGACACATTGCTTGCAAAAACTACATAACAGATTCATTTATCAATAGCCAGACTTTGAAAGATCCCTAACTATGATATAGCAAGAACACCATTCCACTAAGCAAATATTTTTCAAAGAAAAGTAAAACAAAACAGTGCTATATGTTATACTTAGAGTACTTAGAGGATAAGGAAGTGACAGTGTTAAGAGAATATGGGTGCGTTAACACACCCAAAGCATAAAAACAGGAAGCAACAATTCATCTCTTTTCTGTTGAACGGACAGTTGCAGGTTAGCAACTGCAAACCAAACACACTAAATTGGTCTGCATGAAGCAGACATGTGATTGTTGAAAGGTACTAAGTTTAATATCCAGTAAAAGCATAATATTAGTCACCACAAATATGAAAGAAATATTGTAAAAATATTAGAGATGTGTGTGTGGGAGTGGGGGGCATCAGTGTTTGAGTTAAATGGACAAAACGGTGTTGATCTTCAATTTATTTTTTCAAGGGCGAACTTATCAAGCAATGTAGCTTATATTTGGATATGAATCACTGAAGGTGTTAAACCCATGTGTAAAACACAAAACAGGGACACCGAGAAGGATTTTAAAACGTTGGGTATTTGCATAGGACAATTTTATAAAACTTTTCCGAGAATAATGAACAAAAATGGATCAAATAATGAAAATAAACTCACTGATGCTTCATCAACCAAAATAGATGGCAGTTTCTTCTCGGTAGCGATGACAACTCCATTTGCAGCTGCAAGAATCAAATATCAGATATCCATTTACAAATTACAACTAGCAAAATATACAGCTTATATTACAGGATCCAAGCCATCTACAATACAACAGAAGAACCCATGGAATACGAGAGTAAACAACACAAATAATTGCAGACATAGATTTGAACCAAAATGGACCCGTGAAATGTAAAATAAGTTTACTCCAAATTAAAAGAAATAAAAAAAAAAAAAAACGGAAATATCTAACTCTAGGTTCCTCTAAAGCCTACTCAGCCCAAAAAATTCGACATTTCAGAGAGGAGTGTTCTCAACTGATCTTAAATTCCCCCATCATATCAAAGCCCTTGTAGACAAGTGTAAGCCTCTATTTGCTTCCCCAGCCCTTATAACACAAGTGAAAGGTGCTCCAAAAAAAAATCAATTTCAAATTGAAAAGCTAAAGTGAGGGCCATAAACAGATCCAGTCCAGAGGCAGAGATAACAAATCACCTTTAATTCCCAAAGACGTTTGCCCAGACCCAACAGCCGTCAAAGCATGCTCAATCTGAACAAGCTTTCCAGAAGGGCTGTTCCACAACACAACAGGATCATTAGGAACACATCATAAAATTATCTTTATAAACAAAAAAATAAATTAAATTAGAAATTATCAGCAATAGACATACCTAAATGTGGTGAGTGAAAACGAATATTGACTATCCCCCATGATAAACCGCGGGAGAATCTACACTAACAACCTCAATTGCAAGCTACAATCATAAAGCAAAATCAATAATTATATTAACATTATTGAAAATTGAAAATTAGAAACAGTTGAATGGTGGCTTTGCATACCAGCCCTAGTAAAAAAGATAAAAGAACAATTGTCATAAAAATTAGAGTGTGTACATCTGTGAGGAGCAAAGAAAGGAAGGGAAATGAGCGAGAAAACAGTGAAAATTTTGTGTGAGGTGAACAAACCTGAGAGAGAGCGAAAGAGAAAGTGAGAGAGGTTGCAGGAGTAACGATGCTGTTCGATTATGAAGAGCGTGCTTAAGTTGTGAGACAGAAAGAGAGAGAAGGAGTAGGGAGCAAGTCTCGAAATTGGGCCTTATAATTCATCTTTATTTGGGCTTATTTATGTCTACCAAGTGGCAATTGCGGTGTGCAAGAAGCGATTACTGCCTCCTCTTTGGCGTTGTTGTGGCTTACCACTACCAATATGCCAACAATGACATGTTAACTTAAGGCACGATAGGCATAAGAAAATGACCTTTATAACCTGTGCTAAAAAAGTTAAGGTATAATTAGTCGTATAGTACCCAGTTTGGGACTAAGGTGTCAAATAGGTACCCTGTTTAAAAAAATGTTAATTGCATCCTAATTTTTGAAAAAGTGCTTCAATTAGGTCTCTTTCAGACAAAGTTGACTAATGCTGTTATTCAACGTGCCACGTGTCAGTCTCTGGTTTTTTTTATTTTTTTGTTTTATTTTTCTTAATTTTTAATTTTTTTTAAAAAAAAAATTGAAAAAAAAAATAAAAATGTCATGTGTCAAGTCCTTGTGTGTGACACGTGGCATTGTTAGTGCCACGGACATTGTTAGTACCTAAGTATGTGTATCTGATTCAATTTTGTCCCAATTTTTTTTAATAATTAAAATATTTTGGTAATCCATTTTTTATAAGATTAAAAATAATTAAATATAAATATTTTTACAAAATTAAATACTAATATTTATATTTTTCCCCTTAATTTCAGACCAAATTTATTATTTATATAAATGTTAGACTAATATTTTTTTATTAAAAACGACTTTTTAACATATTACTTTATTAATTACTTTTCTATTAAGTACTCATGTTTTGTTAATTTTTTTTAAAATAGAACAATATTGTCTCTTACTAATTTTAAACCAAAATTTCTATTGGTTTGAATGTTATACTAATTTTTTTTATTATTAAAAATGACTTAATAAAATGATTTTTACCACTAAATTTTAATATAAATATCAAATACTTATTTTTTGTTAAACTTTTATACTTAATTACTTTTAATTTTATATAAAAAAAGGATTTTAATTATTAAAAACATTTTGGACAAAATTGACCCAGATACACATACTTAGGTACTAAATTGAAACAAAAAAAAACATATATGGGGACTAAATCGAAATCAACACAATGACATCTGATAGTGATACTGACACGTGGCACTGACAATGCCACGTGTCACACATAGGGACTTGACATGTGGCATTTTTTTTTCAAAAAATTAAAAAAAAATTAAAAATTAAAAAAAATCAAAAAAACCAAAGACTGACACGTGGCACGTTGACTAACGACGTTAGTCAACTCTGTCTGAAAGGGACCTAATTGAAGCACTTTTTCAAAAGTTGGGATGCAATTAACACTTTTTTTAAACCGGGTACCTATTTGACACCCTAGCCCCAAACTGGGTACTATACGACTAATTATACCAAAAATTAACAAAAATTTAAAATATATTTTATCTACCTCTCTTTCTCCTCCTTCTTTAATAACACTCTTGCAACTTCCATTAGAGCTGAAGTAAGGGAAGAAACTCATGTGAGAGAGATCCGTTATACTGGTTTTGGAATGAGCAAATTGCAGAAAGGATGTTAACAAGTGATGTAAAAAATTGAAGAGAGAAGGACGATGGTGTCGGTACTGGTCTCCAATCACTTCCTCCGACCACTACGCGCCGGCATCTGAGGCTACTGTGTTGGGTGTGAGAGATTCTAAATTCACATTTTCGAAATCCTAACTTTACAATTATGGATTTACTAGAATGGTTTTTTTATACACGGATTTAAAAATATCTTTCGGAATATATTTTTAAGAAAATATATTTTTGGTTGTTTTATTCTGAATCTATTTTTGGATTTAACATTAAATCTTAAATTATACAATTTATCTACAGTAAAAACTAAGAACCCCAAAGGGAATAGATCAAAATGCTCGTATCAAAATTATAAGGCCCATTATTTCTTTGTCCTTTTATTTTGAGGGCTGCCCTAATCTATTGGACCTAAGGACTGGTCCAAAGGGAAATTCAGACCTAATATGCCTTAACCTTAACCATTCTACTCACTTTTGCAAACAGCCCCCTTACACTCACTCTTCCTTTCGGAACGCTCTGCTAGGGTTTGCTCCTCCGTCCCGTTCAAGTTAGTGCAACTCCGTTCTTCCTACACGTAAGTCAATCTTGAGCTCATGTTTCTCCTCTCTAGGCATGTTTACGAAATTACAATTGGGGTTTCGTAGTAACCCCATTCCCTATTTTGATTTACCGTTTGCTTTCAGCTCGTTGGCTTACCCTTAGGACTGTTGTGCTCCCTGTGTGCGTCTCGGGGGTTTTCCGCTAGCTGTTTCGAGGTAAAGGAAGTTAGGATTTTGGGTTTTAAATGATTTTTGGCCTGTTTAGAGTCTGTTGGGTGTTTGTATGGACTGTATGTTGCTGTGAATATGCAAACTGCTTTGTATTGCTATTTGGGTGTGAAAATATGGTTGTTACATGAAGGACAGTGGCAAGATCTATTGCTCTCGCCCAAGCGAGACTGACTCGCCCAGGCGAGATTTGCAAAAGCAGGCCAGGGTTACACACGAACTCTCGCTCAGTTGGAGAGCTCTTGTTTTGAGTGAGACAATGTCTCGCTCAAGCGAGAGGCACTCGACTAAGCGAGAAGGCGTGGAAGCCTTGGGGTGTCGCTGCAGTTTTAGCCCAGGCGAGGGGTGGTCTCGCTCAAGCAAGGGAGGGCTCGCCTAAGCAAGTGTGCGAAAACCTCCCAGGGACCTGTCGCGATCTAGCCTAAGCGAGAGTCTATAGCTTGAGCGAGGGAACTCCCCTCACCTGAGCGAGGGAACTCCCCTCGCCTGAGCGAGGGCTTCTGGCTTAAGCGAGATCCGTTGCAAAGGCCACACTGTTTTCTTCAGGTGGTTGTTGTGGATTGTTTGATTGCTTGATTTACACTAATTAAAGTATGAGTCTGTGAAATGTATGGGATAAACTATGGTTATGAATTGGATTGATGAGTTGGTGTGATCTTGGCATGTAAAACAAATGAGAGGGTTGTTAATTAAAGTGGCATGGTACTGGTATGAAACACACTTCTATATTCATGGATTGAGAATGATGAGTTGGTATGGATTTAACCTGGAATATGAAAGAGGTTGGTTATAAAGATTGGCATGAGATTTAAGTACATGATGGATATTACTTGATTGATTGAGCATGTTTGGTATGTGGTCAGTACGTAATTCCATGAGTCTCTAGGTGAGACCTCATGGTGGTGCTTCAGTGGTCGGGACATAATTCCATGACCCCTATTAGTGGGAGTTCATGGTGGTGCCCCATCTATATAATTTGGTAAGGATTCAAGGTAAGGTTGCATCCTGACACTCTAAGGAGTTAGTTAGTCTCACTTAGAGCGGACTGACTCTTGTGGTGAGAGTAGCAGAAGGCATGGAACTCATTAAGGGCTAACCTTATGTGGGGGGGATTGAGATAACTTAGCTCGGGGGTGAGCATGATAATCCACCACAAGTGCAAGCATCTGCTGAATCCGACTAGATTATATGTATCTGGATGAGTCGAGTTTGAGTCTTAGTGTATTATTTGAAAGGTCATCACATGTTTGGATGATATATGTATGGATTTAAATGTGAAATAGCATGTAACTGTATGATAAACTGTTTTATACTCTAGCTTACCCTTTTGCTTGTTTGGTTGCTTTGTGTAACATCCTGTCAGGATATTACGAATTTTAATAAAAATAAAATAAGGGAATTAATTACACATCAATTAATAAAACCTCATTTCCCAAAACAGAGGGAAATTTAAAACTTTTATCATCGTATAATAACACATTGTTCCATAACTTATAAAGTGAAATAATGTTCAAGTGTCTCTCAAAGATTTACATATCATTTAAAAATCCACAACCAAGAAAACGTAGTAATAAAATCCCATGATCATCCCCTCTCCGCAGCTAAGCCTCACCAGCTCCACCTGCATCACCACCTGCTCACATGTACCGCGTACACGATCATCGCCAAACACAAACAGATAGGGTGAGCTAACAGATGAAACACATAAAAATATACTAAACACACATATACATGTATAATTGATAAAAGAATATATCATTAACAGAATCTCTCCCTTTATACCGCATGGCCACAACCATGTATAAGATCCTTTCATTTCCTACAGAAACATTACTCCATTTTCATCACATGGCCACCACCATGTGCCTAGATGCACCTCGAGGAGAACTCGTTACCTTCCCGCCACATGGCCGCCACCATGTATATTAAAGTACATCAGGAAAACTCATTCCAGTTCTTCCACATGGCCACAACCATGTTATCAGTGTTCTACATCTCCTATTAAGTATCTCAAAGCGCCTTGCTGCCACACCTATCGGCCACAACCGATAGAGCACGTGCGGGAACCATGGTACGGATCACACACCGTAACGCCAGGGGGGAGTTCCCGAATACGAACATAGTCCGCAACGTCCCAGGACTACCAAACTCGTCAGTGTCTCACTGAGGAGGTCAATTCATCTGGATCCATCCGTATTGGCCACCACCAGCACACTCACATCGGCACACTCGCCAACCCGAGCCACAACTCAAGGTTCCTCGTGTTCATCCGCTATCCCGAGCCACAACTCAAAGGAAGTCATTCCAGGGCACAACCCGTAGAATGCCACGTGTTTAACCCCTATCCCGAGCCACTACTCAAGGATACGTTCCGGGCCACAACCCAAGGAACACCAGCAAGCCCACCATTGAGATATCTTAGGAGCCTTATAGACCAAACATCACCATTCAACTCCCATCAATCCAATACCACCAAATTTGGTTGCCCTTACGCCAATATCCATCCAATCTAGGCTTAATCTCCTAGTTCTCACCTAAGCACTCCAGTTCATCTCGCTTAGGCTAGGTTACCTCGCCTGAGCGAGCTCCACACACAAACCCAGCTTCGAACACTCGCTTAGGCGAGTTACACTCACCTGGGTGAGATCACATTTCGCCCAAGAGTCACATCTCTCTCTTGAGCGAGACGCATTTTTACCCAAAACAAAAAATCTCGCCTGCGCGGGAGGTGCATCCAAAACACTTAAACACACGGGTTCTCGCTTAGGCGAGACGCACTCGCCTAAGCGAGATAGCCAATCGCCCAAAATCAAAACACCCCGCCTGAGCGAGATGCTCGAGAAGAACCTGATATTGCGTCTCTGCAATTCTTGCCTAGGCGAGTCTGGCTTGATTGAGCGAGAAGTGCAGACCCTGGGCACTGCTATACGCTCGTAACAGCAGCAATCTTGCCCAAAAACACAACAATTCGTACCAATTTATTCAGACCACATTGTACCAACATTGCAAACATGATTTAGACACAATATAAAACCCCAAACCCAAAATTTGCATCGTAACAATATACTCAGCGTAGAAACCATTCTTGTTCATGCAATTAGGTAAGATTCTCAATGGAACAGTGTCACATCACTCAAACCCCAAATTCATCACATATACAACACACAATCCACACTTAAAATCAGTATATTCATACAATATGACCAAAGACATACAGTTTTGGGTTTAGCTCCCCTAACCTTGAGATTTTGGCTTAGTAGTGAATTACTTGAAGCTTCAAAACAAAACACCAACAACACCCCTTCTCCGTCTATCCCCCAATTGAATCCCAAAATCTCCTTCAACCGTCAACACTCTCAATTTCGTGCTCTCTATTCTTGCCACAGTCCAGCTTTGCCATTTTTATTTCTATTCAAGGCCCATTACTTAATGGTTTTTCAGCCCCTTTTGGCTACCCCCCTTCTGCTAAGGTCTTCCTCACCTATTCATATTCAGCCACACCACTTTTTAGCAAAAAGAAAGTTAAATTTGAGTCCACCATGCCAAAGCCAAATCAATTCTAAACCATCAAGCCAACTCATGTTTCTTGCTAACACATACAATTCAAGCCTTATCTCATATAGAATGTGACCTAACATATTATTAAAACAATAATAACTAAATAACACACAATTGGCATACTTAAGACTTAAACCCAAGTCCTCTCACACAAACCAAGTACTCTCAACCACATGAGCTAGTACTTTTCCACATCATACACAACATAATTTAATATAATAAATGCACTACCTACCCGCATTTATTAATTAATTAATTATTTAATTAATTAAATTCTGCGGATCTTACACTTTGTATGTGGTTCCTTTCCTTTTGCGATGATCATCAATTTATTGATGTGAGCAGATGCGAGAGGTACTCGAGGTCAACAAGGAAGGGATGATTCCGCTGGGTAGCCCACCTAGGCTGGATTCTACTGCTTTGGGTTTTATTATAGGGCTATGGCCCAATATTTGCTTGCCCTTTAATTTCATTTGGAGTACTGTTGAACTTTGTATTTTGTTTGTTTTTGGCATCGTGGTGTGCCTAGGTTCCTTCTAGAAAAATTCTGGATATTGTGCAGAGTAGCTTTATACTCCAAGACTTGTCTCTTATATTCTATTTATGTGACATTTCATTTAAATTGATGTATTTATTTAAATGGGGTGTTACAAAAATCTTTGACAATTGTCCTTTTTTAGTTTTTTTTTGTCATTTTTAATTTTAATTTTTCGTTTATATCTTGTTTTTATTGTGTTAGCCGTAAAACATTTGCCTTTTTGTCATTTCATCTCTTTTTTTTTTCATTAATTTACCATCTTGCTCCTCCACTTTACTTTTTTAAAGATTCATCGATTTATATTTTTTTGGTTTTTTTCTTTGCAAATCAATCTCTCACTAGCCATGATGATGGACGTGTCCAGATTAATGACTATTGTGCCATGAACACTATTGGTGGTAGAATTCAAATTCATATTTTAGATTCTCGAATTTAGATTTGCACCATCTAATTTCTAGTATACCTAAATGAAAATTTAGCATTGTGAAAATCTCAAAAGTACCTATTCGTAGTGTTTAACACCTGGAAATGTTGATGGTCTTTTCGTAATTTTACATTATCTAAGTTGATATAGTAGAGGACAGAAAACGTTTTGTGTTATTGTAGTTATCCACAAAATTGAGAAGTTACTTCATTGGCCTTCATTATTCTTGGAGAGTTGAAATTGGTGTTGGTTTTTTGTCTTTTGGTCCCATTATGTTCTTCCTATTCTTTGGCGGGAGTATTGTTGTTGATGGACAACCCTATATTGCCTCTTCTCCTCTAGTGTACTTATAATGTGGGTGTGTTTCATTTTTGTGTTGCTTTCCTACTAACAAAAAGGAGGACATTTGCCTCTACTATCATCGTGGAGTTAAAAGGTCAGATTTTTGGTTCAAGATATTTTGATTTTTCAAGTTGTCTCCATATTCTAGGTTTCTTATTTTGGTTGAAGATATTATGGTTTTGCAACCTGTCTCCAACTTTTGAGGCTCTGTTGTTTGGTTTTTGGTTTTGTAATCGTCACTATTATTGTTTGTCGTTGTTTTTTTTTATGTTTCTTTGCCACTCCCGACTTCAAAGGTAAGATTTTTGGGTTTATTACATTTTTGTTTTTGTCTGGATTTCCCTTACTGAGTAGTTTGTTTGAGTGTGTTTATTTAGTGATTGTTAAAAAGGCGTTGACTTTAGACTTGAGTTATGTTTTGTCTTGACTTTAAAGCTTAAATTTTTGGGTTCATTACATTTTCGTTTTTGTCTGATTTGTTTGGATTTCCAAAACAACATTACATCGCTAAGTAATTTATTTGAGTGTGTTTATTTAGTGATTATTAAAAAGGTGCTAACATTGGGCTCGAGTTATGTTTTATAGTATATTGTGTAATATTCTCCATTTTTATGTTAAATGTCCTAAAAAGATCTTAAATATAATGTATTTTTCCATTTTTTATGACATCATATATATTAAACGTATGACAAAGAAGTTTGATGCCATTAAGGATATTAATGGTAACCAAGAAACTTTGGAATTGGTTGCTAGGATTGTTGAATTGTGGGTGGTGGTTAATCATGATACCAGTAAATATATGGAAATGATTCTCATGGATGATAAGGTAGATTACATTTTTTATTTTCATATCTTTGTTTACATATACTTATTTTTACAACTTATTTTAGAGTGACAAAATACCAGCAATGGTAAGAAAAGGAAGATTTTGATTTGTGGCAACCGAAGCTGGTGGAAGGTGATACTTATGTTATGCACAATTTTAAAATTTTAAAGAATAAATTCCAATATCGGGTATGTCAGCATTCGTATAAGCTATTATTTATTGGTGCCACAGTTATAAAACCTTAATCAATACCAAATATTCTTTTGAAAAATTTTGAGTTCAAAATTTGAAGATAGTTGATGGAGATTATTGTTCTGATATGTTATTTGGTATATGTTCATTACTTATTTGTATTATATATTTTTGTGTATTGGATCTCTTAAACAAAGTAATTCTTATGTTGGTAGTTTCACTTTATTTTGTTATGATTAGATATAATTGGTGTGGTGAATAATGCAAGACCAAAGCCACAGTCCCGCAATGTTGTGTTCAATGTTACAAATCTAAGGTAAGTATATTTGACTATACTTAGTTCATCAGTAATATGTTGTATTATACTAATACGATTGTTTATGTCTTGATGTGTAGTGGTGGTGTAGTTGGTTGTACATTGTGGGATAACTATGCCACAAATTTGTTGACTAATTAGAATTCTAGTACAAGTTATGAGACAATGGTCATTATCTTGACTTAAACTAAGATCAAACTTGCATCAAGTAATGGTTGATTTATATATTTTCTGTTATGTATGGATTGATTAACATTTTTAATATTTTAGGATCACAACCAGTTTCAATATCCAACTTCTGGCACGGTTCCAAGTTGTTACTGAGTGATGACATACCAAAGATCAAAGAAATGAAGGACAAGTTATCCCAGTATGTTTATTTGTGATATTTTAACATTATTCTAATAAAAAAATTAATTGTTGTAAATAATTACTCTTGCTACTGGAATCATAGATTACCTTCAAATGGATTGAGTCAAATGCAAGAGATAAGCCAAGGAAGCCTATCAACACAATATACTAACTAAGAAAAATTCATGCATAAAGTTATGGTGAGGAGTATCTTTGAAATTACAAGTTTAACAGAGGTTAGTATACATCAAATAAGTTTTTTTATATGAGTTAGGTTATATTATTTTGACATTGGTTTTGCTTATTCATAATGGGAATTATGTTTTGTGACTATTGTAACCATTGTTAAATTTAATGTGGGAATGAAGGATGGAGTTATCTTGGTTGCAAGTACTGCAATAGAAGAATTGATAACACTAGTGGTTTCAAGTGCAATAAATGTGACATCTTTAATGAAGTGCCTACTGTGAAGTTAGTAATATTTTTTATTATATTGTAATATATTTTTTAGATAGATGGCAAGGGTAATTAACATTTAATTGTATATAATTAGTTGTTTATATTTTAGGTACAAGTTGGAAATGCAGGTTTATTGTGAAGGCCATTATAGTAACTTTATTTTGTGGGGCCAAGAATGCACAAACATTATTGGGACAATAACCACTAACTTGAGGAATGCAATGATTCAAGTTATATACATTTGCATATAACTTCAAGTTATATACATTTGCATATAACTTCAAGTTATAAACCTTTTCCTATAGATTTATTCAACTTATCAACAACTCTATTTTTTCTTGTTTGGGTGGAGAAGATTATTCGAGATGTTTTCTTGATTAATTGGATGTGTTATTGGGCTCTACATTAGCATTTAAGGTCAAAACCCAACCAAGAAATAGATGTTCATTAGTGAAGAAGACCTCATCAGTAATTCAAATTATTGAGCACAGTAAAAGATTACTTGATTCGAAAGAGGTGTGTACTAGAGATATATTCTCATGTAACAGAATCTTATATGATATATATATATATATATATATATATATATATATATATATATATATATATATATATATATTCAGATTTATCACTGGATTCAAATTTTGCTTCAAATGATGAACAAGTACTTAAAGTAGAAGATGTACAAATAGGATTGGATGAATATGTTAGATGAATTTAATGCTTGCTTAATATAATATGACTTATAAATGTTTACATTAGTTTTTTTTACTTCTATTTATAGACATATAAGTTTAAGAAAACCTAGAAATTCTAAAAGAAAGCTCAAGTCCAAAATCATAAAAACATAAACTAATTGTTAGAAGAAAATCCAAAATCGAAAAACATAGAAACATAAATTAATTTTTCCAATAACTATTCTTCAAATGTGCTCATGATCTTCCTATTCTTTAAGTTTCCTCCTTCATTGAACATTTTTCAAGGAGACGTGTTTTGATCTTTGACCTTGTCATATTTCCTTTGAATTGCAAATGTTCTTCCCCAAGTTCTTATATATGTTTATGAGATAGTCCTCTATCATACCTTCCTTTTTGAAGAGAATTTGTCTTCAAATTTGTACCACTTGAAGTTTAGGAGATAGTTCTTTATCATAGTGTTTTTATCATTAAATGAATTTTGTTCAAATAAAGAAAGTTAACCTTTATTGTTAAGTATGCCATCAGTTTCACATATCAAATACAGGTTTTGTTTCCATTACTTATTATCTTCTAAATTTGACTCATTTTTTTTCACTAAATTCATAAACTAAAAGTTCTTATGTACATATTCTGCAATATGCACTCTAATAATTTGTTGTCAATGAACCCTTTGATATGATGAGCATGTTTATGCTTTTGTCAACTTTGGATAAATACTCTATGCAAAATACATGATTTCCTTAAGTTGACACTTGTAAAAATACATTTCATTTGTATAATATTAACTAATTAACTAATATTTTGGATTGTCATTAATCAGTCCAAAATCTTTGATAGCAAAAGTGATGTTTGTGGTCTTGGCTAGAGTTATTACATGAAAGAAGGCATACTCAAGAATTAAAATTGCAAACATTTCATTGTGATTATTGGAATCCATAGTAAGAAGTATGGAAGTTGTACTTCTACATAAAAATTCACAAATGAAAAACTAAAAAATTACCACCTTATTATTTTCTTATTCATAAATGAAATTTATTATTAGTATAAAATAATATTATTTATTTTTAATTAATTTGTTAATAAAAATACTTGTGATTAATTATTTAATTTTTTTTCATAATATTATTATTATTATTATTATTATTATTATTTTTATTTTTATTTTGTATGAGATCCATAATTCACACTATATTATATTAATATTATTACTATTATTAATAAAAATATTATTATTAATATTTGTATTACTATTATTCAACTATTATTATTATTATTATTATTTTATTTTGCATTGTTAATATCATTAATATTATTGTTAATATTACTATTAATAATATTTAATATTATTACTTTTATTATTTGCATTAATGTTATTTTATTATTACTATTTTTATTGTTTGTTCTCATTATTCTAATTTTGTATGAGATCTTAAATGTATAGTATATGTAAGGCCCACATACATTCTGCCCCTTTTATTTAAGGGTTGGCCTAGTTTATTGGGCCTAAGGGCTGGCCCAAAAAGGAAAATCAGACCTAATATGCCCTAACCCTAACCACTCTACCCACTTTCAGAAAACTATCCCTTGTCCTAAGAGTTGCAATTGTCTCCCTCTGCTAGGGTTTGAGACGTCTTCGTCTTCGCAAAGGTCCAACTCTTTTTCCTCGCTCATGTAAGTTGCACTCAGCTCTTTTCCCTTCAGCTTACTCTTCATGGTTCCTACTAGGGTTCATACTAATAAACACGTTTGAATCTGTCCCGCTTCACTTTTTCAGCTCTGTAATCTTCTCCTAGAGTTGTGGTGTTCCGCTGTTCAATGTCAAGGTCTTATACTAGCTCATTCCAGGTAAGGGGAGCTAGATCCTTCTGTACATTCCGTGAAAACTTGCTGCTTTCCCATTGATTTTGTGATTGAGGGAACTGTGTGTGAATATGAACTGTTGGGAATGCCTATTTGAACTGCTTGGGTGTGTGTGGGTGACTGTTGCACGAGAGATCAGTGGTGAACACTGATTTTCTCACCCAAGCGAGCCTGCCTCACCTAGGCGAGATTAACAGAGGCTCGCCCAGGTTATTTCACGCGAGTGGTCGCTCAGGCGACCGACTCAGTTTTGAGCGAGAGAGCGTCTCGCTCAGGCGTGGGGAGTCGCGCCTAAGCAAGAATGTGCAGGAGCCACTGTTCTTGTGTGTTGAGCTCTCGCCTAGGCGAAGGGAGCTCGCCTGAGCAAGAGACCCTCTCGCTTGAGCGAGACCCTTCAGCCTGAACGAAGAGCTGGGCGAGAGTGCATCATGGTTTGATATTTTCTCTGTTCTTGGATGCTTGGCATGGATTGATTGGGTTATTATATAATGGCATGAGGTGAATGAATATGCATGAGTGGGAGGGTGTATGAGTTGTGAATGATGAATTTGGATAATTCTTGGCATGTAATGAACATGAAATGGTTGGTTATGAAAGTGGCATGGTATTGATATGAGATAGAATTCTATATTCATGGATGGAGGATGATGAAATGGTCACTGATGGTAAGGATCGCGAAACACTGCAAATGGGGATGAAAACGAAAAATATTCGGTTCAAAATGCCTAAAATCAATCCATAATCAAATTCCAACAAGTGTGGTGGTTAAAAATGTTCGAAAATTACCATGAGGAGCTCAAAATGGTGGTCGCCGGCGGAGAAGCTTTGCGAAAAATTGGTAGTACGACGAAATAGTTAGGGTTTCTGCGTTTAGCGCAAAGAAAACCCAAAAATTGATGCCAGGGCTGCGTGGTCAAACGTTACTTAACGTTGGTGCAGAGAGGGTCAAACGTTAAATTAAGTCGGAGTAGAGTGGGTCAGACGTTAAATTAAATTGGGGGCAGAGAGCTCAGCCGTTAATTTTTACATAACGTCGAAGTATTGTGTGTCAAACGTTAAATTACATCTGTGTTGGAATGGGTAGACGTTAAAAAAGTCAAATAATTTACAAAAATGTCACCGATCATTTTTAACGTGGGACTTTTTCTGGACAGACGTTATATGGATGACGTTGTAGGGCTTTTTTGTACAAATATTTCTATCAAAATTGATATTTCAAGTGAATATTTTTAACCAAATTAAGTTCATTTAATTAATATTTTACATTGAACTTTATTTAAAATTGTTTTAAAGTTGTTAATAGAAAATAATGTTAATAGAAAAAAAATTCATAAATTAACTAGTTCATGTAACAATAAAAAACATATAAATTTAAAATTTGAAAACAATTTTAAGTAAAGTTGAATGTGAAATACAATTTTAAATAAACTTAGCTATGTTAAAAATATATAATAAAAATATCAATTTGAATAAAAATATCAAATTTAATAAAAATATTTGTATAAAATTTATATAAAAATTAATTTTTGTTTTAATTTGGAGAGGGATGAAATTGAATTATTTTTACAAAAATAGAGACTAAATTGAGACAAAAATTAAAATATAGGGTCCAAATTGAGACTAAAGGAATGACACATGACATAATACTGACACCTAGCATTATCACTGCCACATTACTCTGTCATTGCCACGTGACACGATGACAGCTTGACACGTGGCAAAATGTTTATTTTTTAAAAAAAATTCAAAAAAAAATAGAAAAAAAAATTCAAAAAATCGAGGAACTGACACGTGGCACTCCCTTTAACGGCGTCAACCCAAACTTAACAAAAAGGGCAAACTTAAGACGTTTTAACAAAAAAGGGATCAATTTGAGACTTTTAAAAATTCGGATACCAAGTTGAGATTTTGACTCCAAAATGGGGACCAAATGCACGGTTAAACCTAAAAGTTATAATACATCACTTGATCAAAATGACGCAAAGAACAAATAATAAACATAATAATAAAATTTTAACTTAGATCTTGTATCTTTTGAACTTCAATATATGTTGGATGGTGATAAAAAAATTCATGACAATTACATTAAATTTTTATATTGTAGTAAATAAAAGTTATTTATACAATTATAGTGATAAAATTACAGTATGATTGATAATGAGTTAGAAAATAAAAAATAATTAGATAAAATATATTGAAGTAGTATTCTACATGATGAAAATAAACAACAAATAAAAATATTAAAAAATTAACAAATGTTTATAAACAATTTGAGAGACTATTGAAAGAAATCGCACAAAGAAAAATAAATGTATAATTAAGTAAGATGAAAAATACCTTATAGATTTAAAAAAGAACTTTTTAAATATCAACATATGTACTTAATGGTTGAGAAATAACAAAAGTTATTTTAGCGAAATAAAAGAGTTATTCAAATGAAATAAAAATTAATAATAATAAGTAAAGAACTTTTTTTATATTACCTAGTGAATAAAAGTTTTGTGCTATTAAATACTTAAATTGAGAGTATTAAACATTTTCATGTGAAAAAGAAAATACACAATAAATAAATATATCAAAAAATAATAGAAATATTCAAATGTGAGACATAAATTTTTTTTAATTGACATACATCATTTTAACATAAATACATAAAGGTTATGATAAGATAAAAAATATGGTAAAGATGCGAATGAGTTTCATGACAAACTAAATAATTAGAAGAAATATATATATATATATATATATATGTATATATATGTATATATATTTATAGATATGTATAT
>Ga0214542_1006635_pt1 | contig 20908 bp, 14 predicted proteins | sample CNSS1metaG_FD_160096 | JGI IMG/M metagenome (GOLD analysis project Ga0214542, IMG submission 160096) | Root nodule microbial communities from cowpea collected in UCLA plant growth center, Los Angeles, California, USA - CNSS1 | ecosystem: Host-associated > Plants > Roots > Nodule | place: USA...
TTTTATTATTATTATTATTATTATTACTATTATTATTATTATTATTATTATTATTATTTTATTATTATTATTAATATTATTTTATTTTATTTTTCTTATTACTATTTCTACTATTATTATTTTTTTGTTTTTCTTTTTTTTTATTTATATATTATTATTACTAGTTATTATTATTATAATTATTATTTGTTTTACTATTTTTATTATTATTATTTATATATTATTATCACTAGTTATTATTATTATTATTATTTTTATTATTACTATTATTATTATAATTTTATTTACTATTATTATTAATATTTTGTTATTATTATCTTATTTTATTATTATTATTATTATTATTATTATAATGATTATTTTATTATTTTTATTATTTATATTATTATTATTATTTATATATTATTATTATTAGTTATTACTATTATTATTTTTATTATTATATTTTTTATTTTATTTATGATTTTATTATCATTATTACTGTTTTATTATTATTGCTTTATTTTGTTATTATTATTATTATTATTACTTTGTTATTATTATTTTAACTTATTAGTATTATTGTTTTATTATTATTGTTTCATTTTATTTTATTTTATTATTATTTTTATTATTATTATTATTATTAATATTAATGTTGTTTTGTTTTATTTTTATTTTTATTATTATTATTCTTGTTGTTATTATTAGTTTTATTATTATCATTTATTGTTTTCTTGTCTATGCGATATTTTGGGGCAATAGTTATATATTCTTCCTGCTTTTGTATATTGTTTGGTTGTTCAACATTGTGTTGGACTATATGACTGGATAAGCATATTTCATGTGATGGATTGTATATATAGGGTTTGGGGTTCTTTGGAACTTGCTTCAAAGTGCCAAAAACTAGTAGCATTGACGCTACTGGTGTGGTGCCTAGTGGCTTGGGGTGTGTTGCCTGGCGGCTTGGGGTGCGCTGCCAGGTGATAAAGGAAAACTAGAGAAGCTTGAAACGCATGGCGCTTGGCGAAAAATGTGATCCCGCCAATCGGAAAAGATCTGGTAGAGGCTCTAGAAAGCACGTGGTGCTTGGCGATGAGGAGTGTCCTACCAGGCGATAACTGTAGGCATGGGCATCAGAGGCGCATTTGTGCCTAGCGGTACGCGTCCCTCACCAGGCAGTCTGGAAGTGGGCAGCGTTTGGCGGTACGTGTCCCCCGCCAGGTGATTTTACTGTTGTAACTTTGGGTTGTTGGTTCTGCACGCGTGATCTACAAGGCTTTTAGTGATGCTTCAAAGGTGGGTTTGTTGGTGTTCCTTAAGTTGAGCTCGGAACGTATCCCTTGAGTTGAGTTCGGGATAAGGGTTAAGCATGTGGCATTCCTTGAGTTGAGCTCGGAATGGCATTCCTCGAGTTGAGCTCAGGATGGCGGATGAACACGAGGAACCCTTGAGTTTAGCTCGGATTTGCGAGTGTTGTCGGTGTGAGTGTGCTGGTTGTGGCCAGTATGAATGGGTTTAGATGGATTGCCCTCCTCAGCAGATAGCTGACAAGTTTGGTAGTCTTGGGACGTTGCAAACTATGTTCGTATTTGGAAACTCCACCTGGCGTTACGGTGTATGATCCGTGACAATGGTTTCCTACATGTGCTCTATCGGTTGTGGCCAATAGGTATGACACAATGTGAGAACAATTCTACTTTGTAGTTGGTCAAGTTCATCCATTTTAAAAACTTTATTACACAATTGTCTAAAAAACAAACACAAATCAATCAAATTTGAGCAAACTTCCTTAGGAAGTGTCTTTCTCATTGCCAAAGGTAGAAGTTGCTCTATCAAAACATGTGAGTCATGACTTTCTCCAAGTTTACATTGTTTGACATCAATGCATCTACTAATGTTACTAGAGTAGCCATCTGGAACTATTATGTTCTTCAAAGTTTTGAGAAAGATATCTTTATTTCCATTTGTCAATTTACATATAGCAAGGAGATATCTACCATTCTCATTAGGCCAAAGATCAGGTATAATACCCCAAAGTTGTAAATCTTTTTGTGCTTTTAGATTGTCTTTCAACAATGTAGACACAACATTATCACATACATTTTTTGCAATATGCATAGCATCTAAATTGTGATGTAATAAGTTGTCTATCCAATACGGATGTTCAAAAAATATACTATTTTTTCGCCATTTTTGAGTGTCTAACTTAGCATGATTAACACCCCGTTGTCTTTTGGCATTTCTTCAAGTAATGGTTCTTTTCCAAATTCAACATTAAGATTTTGAACTTGTTGTAACACATCATATCCTGCGACCGCCAAAGGAGGATTTCTATTTTCTATAGTGCCATCAAATCTCATTCGAGCCTATCTAAATCTATGTCTTCCATCTAACTAAAGACGATGACTCATGAAACAAAATTTACAACCTTTAATAAGTTTCTTAGGAGTTGTGTCAAAATTACATCTAGGACATGCTAACCCAGTATGTGGGTTCCATCCAGATAAGGTTCCAGGACTTGGAAAATCACTAATAGTCCACAATATAGTTGCATGCATATTAAACTCTTCATTTATGTATGAATCAAAAGTTTTGATACCAGTGCTCCATAGCTCTTTTAGCTCTTATATTAGTGGTTGTAAATATACATCAGTATCATTTCCTTGAGCTCACTTTCCTGGAATGATCATGGAGAGAAAGAATGAAATTTGTTTCATACACATCCATTGTGGAAGGTTGTACAGTATGGGTACAACTGGCCAAATATTGTGGCTAGTGCTTAGATTACCATATGGATTAAACCCATCAGTAGCCAAACCAAGTCTTATGGATGACGATGTTCGCGACATGGTTGCCTTCTTCCTTCCACTCTCATATGATCTTCCAATGAAGCTTTCAGTCAGCCTACATCCTCCTGAAGGTGACAATTTGGATGCAACAAACTCATCTGCAAGCAATAATGTCAATGACTGAAGCTTAGTTTTTTATGTGTTTAGGCAAGTTTGAATAAGTTGTTTATTAATTTTTATGGTTAGTATTTAATTTCCATGAATGAGTTCAGTGTGTGTAATGTAACAAAGTATTTAATATGTGAAATAATGTAAAATTTTAGTCAAATTTAACTTCTCGTTAAGTATAAAGTACATGTTCTTTGGTCACTTTATCTACACACGAATAATTTTTTATTTTTCGCAACTTATGTCATTGTTTTTATTGCATGAAATACTACGGAATTGAATGGTCACATTATTTATCACATGAATAAGACGACAAATAAAATTGAAAAAGTCTTGTTTTTGAGTTATTTTTTCAGTCTTTTTAACTACTAAGTACTTGTTTTCTGGTCATTTTATCTACACACGAATAGTTTTTTTTTATCCAAAACTTATGCCATTGTTTTTATTGCATGAAATAATACAAAATTGAATGGTCACATTATGTTTAGGCTTAAATCTACATTTGATCCCTATTTTTGTTGTTTTTATTCAATTTGGTCCCTATTTTCGTTCTGTGTTCAATTAGGTCTTCATTTTTGTCAAATTGTGGTCAATTTGGTCATTTTCACCAACGGTGTTTAAATAATTAATGTTTTTGAACAGTACATGCCACATGTTAGTTCCTAGTTTTTTTTTTTATTTTTTAAAATTTTAATTCCAAAAAAGTTGTCCACATATCAAGTCACAATTATACCACGTGTCAATGTTAGTGACACGTGTCAGTTTGTGGTTGTATTATTTCTTTTTGTTCAATTTAGTCTTGATATTTGTTATTTTTGTGAAAATAGAAGCATTTAATTTTTAAAATTGACATTATTATTATTATTATTATTATTATTTAAATTCAATTATAAATTATAATATTTAATTATAAATTGAATATAATTCTTAGATACAAGTGTTAAATAGAATATAATTATTAAAATATTATTAAAATATAATTATTAAAACTTTAAAAATATATATTAATATTTGTAAAATTCATATTTAAATTTAAAATATTTAATATTTTTATTGCATTTTAGATATTAAAATCTTAAATATTTTATATTTAAATGTTAATTTTACAAATATTAGTTTACTTTTCTAAAGTATTTTGAATATTTAAAATATTTTTATTTATCAATTTTAAAAGTATTTTAGAATATAAATATTAGGAAAAAAAATAATAACTATATTCTTATAATATTTTAAATAATTATATTCTATTTACCAATTAATATAAGAATTTTATTCAATCTATAATTAAATTTAATAATTTATAATTGAATTTAAAAAATAATAAATTCAAATGTAAATTTTAGAAAAAATATTAATATAATTTGTATAAAAGATATTAAATTTAGTGTCAATTTGAAAGGAACAAAATTGATTTATTTTAACAAAATTGGGACTAAATTGAACATAACGAATATATGGACTAAATTGAACAAAAAAAATAATACTACCACAAACTGACACGTGACACTAGCGTTGATAAGTGGCACAATTGTGACTTGACACATGAACAAAATTTTTGAAATAAAAAAAAATTAAAAATTAAAAAAAAAAAAAAAAAAAAATATATATATATATATATATATATATATATATATATATATATATATATATATATATAAAATCAAAAAAATCAAGAGCTGACACGTGGCATGTACTGTTAAGAAACTTTAATTATTTAAACACCAGTAGTGAAAATAACCAAATTGACCAGAATTTAACGAAAATGAGGACCTAATTGAACACAAAACGAAAATAGGAACCAAATGTATATTTAAGCCTTATCTTTATCAAATGAATAGGACGACAAATAAAATTGAAAAAATCTTGTCCTTGAGTTAAATTTTCGGCCTTTTTAACAAATAAGGACCTGTTTTGTGGTCACTTTATCCACACATGAATAAGTCTTTTTGTATCCGAAACTTATGCCATTGTTTTTATTTCATGAAATACTATAAAATTGAATGATCACATTATTTTTATCACTTGAATAAGACAACAAATAAAATTGAAAAAATCTTGTCCTTGAGTTAAATTTTTGGCCTTTTTAACTACTAAGTACCTGCTTTGTGGTCACTTTATCTACACACGAATAAAAAAAATTTGTATCCGAAACTTATGCCTTTTTTTTATTGTATGAAATACTACAGAATTGAATAGTCACATTATTTTTATCACATGAATAAGACAACAAATAAATTTTTGGCATTTTTAACTACTAAGTACCTGCGTCTTTGTCACTTTATCTAAACACGAATAATTATTGTTGTATCCAAAACTTATGCCATTGTTTTTATTGCACGAAATACTATGGAATTAAATGGTCACATTATTTTTATCACATGAATAAGACAACAAATAAAATTGACAAAGTTTTGTTCTTGATTTATTTTTTCTGCCTTTTTAACTACTAAGTACATGTTTTATGGTCACTTTATCTACACACGAATAATTTTTTTTGTATCTGAAACTTATTCCGTTGTTTTAATTGCATGAAATACTACATAATTTAATTGTCATATTATTTTTATCACATGAATAAGACGACAAATAAAATTAAAAAAGTCTTGTTCTTGAGTTAAATTTTTGACCTTTTTAACTACTAAATACTTGTTTTGTAGTCACTTTATCTACACACAAATAATTTTTTTTTGGATCCGAAACTTATCCAATTATTTTTAATGGGGAAATACGACAAAATTGAGTTTAATGTATACACGAATATTTTTTTTGTTTGGGTCTAACTTCTGAAAAAGTGTCAGCTTGGTTTAGTCACCATCATACAAACTTTAGTCACCATCATGTTGTGCAAATAACTTTATTTATTATTACAGCTAAGATGAACTATGTAAAGGTGTTTGCACATGAATTACTGCCCAAATTACAAGTTGTCAGATTCCCATTAGTAATCCAACGGCTAACATGTCCCTACTTAACTCTTGCATTGTCTATAAAGGTTTAATGTTGTTGTTTTCAATTGTTGCTATGGAGACAAAACTTCAAAGAGTTAAACAAAATGTTGCTATGGAGACAACAAGAGCACTAGGCTGCATACATTGCTTCTATTGTATGTGAACTTCATTTACTATTAACATACATAAGTTTTTATATTATGACATATGTTACTTCGTTGTTTAGGACGTGGAAGGGAGCATTGTGTCATCTTACTGTCACTTCATGCCTGAACCACATCCAACTATTCTTCTAGTAATAGAGGATGCAGTGTTTGGTGGTGTGGCTAAATTTAAACATTTAAAGATTGATCATGGTTTAGTAATTTGCTTGGTAGAAAGGTGGAGGTCTGAAACACACAATTTTCATTTATCGACTAGAGAATGCACCATAACCTTGCAAGATGTGTCACTCCATTTGGGGCTTTGTGTCGATGGACCCCCGATAATCGGTCCAACTATGTTGCATTGGGACAAGATGTGTGATACCTTATTAGGTATAAAACTAGTTAAGGGGGAATCCATTGTGGGTTCTATGATCAAACTAAAATGGTTAAGGGAAAATTTGTTGCCTATAGATGAAAATTTCAATATTGAGGTCATTCATGCACATGCAAGAGCTTATATATTAGGACTTTAAACACACAAATTCATTTAAATACCCAGAATTAAACACTAAATGAGGGCAAAAATACGCACTCATCAATTTGAATCATTATCTGTATCATGTACTGGTAAAGCATTGTTTATTCTGATATCTTCATTCACAAAATGACTTGTGACATCACAAAGCGGGGTAAACATTCTTCTTTTAGACTGGTTTGTGGTTATGTTCGAACATTGTTCCCCTTTTTTGTTGCTCATATTCTTCTGTTTCAGAACCATTTTTCTTTTGGCTCTTGCATTTGCAGAAGAATTGTAGGATGACATTATCAGTCATATATTAGAGAATTTTTATCTAGTAGATGTACCTGTAACAAAAAAATTAAATGCATGACATAATTAGTTAATCTATCTCAATAAAATGATAAATGAATGAAGAAGTAGCATTAACCCATTTAAATAACCTCCGTGTTTATAGTAGATGTTGCAGCTTTGTTTTGAATTGCAATTTGCCATGAATATGCCCTTTCATTGAAAGATTTATTTTTTTCTGGTTATATATGGATGAACAAACTTCATCTGCTACAAAGATTGCAATGGCGCAAAAGTAAAATTCTTTTCTCATTTTATTAAATCATAGATATGGTAAATTGTCTTGTCAAATTAATAAAAGCTTGTGAGAAGAATGAGTGTTGTATGGTTTAAAGTCAATAAGTACAGCCAAAGTAATTATGAAAAATTATGTGATTTTTTGCCATGCATTTAATGACTGTCACTTTTAAGCGTCAGAATTTATATTTCAAGTTCAATTTGCAGCCTTTTCAAATTCCAAAGAAATAAAGTTTTTTTCCTAAAAATTAACTAAAAAGGGTAGTTTCCAATAGTTAAATATATATATATATATATATATATATATATATATATATATATATATATATATATATATATATGCCTGTGTATATTGTCGTTAACATTACAACTTCTTCAATTGTTTACCATCCAAAGGAATCCCTATTCTAGTTACCACTCAAATGGCTTCATCTTCTAGAAATTGCTTGAGGAACTTCCACCCGTTTTGGATGTCCATCCTGAACCCTGATAAGGTAGAGTTCTTTTATCATGTAATTTCTTTACAATTGATTCATATGTTTTGGTTCAAAATCTGAACGAATCCAGATATTGATCGGATAAAGTCTTCATTTTTTTGAAAAGGAATTTATCAATGTGGATAATGCTATTTCGTTCAAATATTATGTGAAATCATATGATTTTTTCTTACTATGTATGAGAATTCCTTTATCTATTACTTTTTGATAGGAACATGTTTTGGATTATTTGTTTCCTGTTGATTGTATCCGCTTCCTATTTCCTGTTCATTTTATTTGTTGATTGTATTTTGTTATTACCATATTTTTTAAGCAACAGATGATTCATATAGAAAATAAAATGGATATGTTGTTATTGCAATATCATATGGCCTTTCATTTTTATTTGAAATTTCATCAATTTTGCTCTGTTTGCAGAATTACATAGGTTTTGAACTGGCTTTCTTTTATTATTGGGAAAGGGAGATTCGTCTTAAAAACTTCAACTTTATTGATCCTGAAGGAAATGTGTTAGCAATACAAATGGATGAATCAAATCTGCGTGAAAGAAAATTTTCTGGCTTATTTGAAGTAGTAAGCTTATATAAAATAGGAAAGATGTCATTGTTAACCATCCGTTATTTAGGAGACAACTTCTTTGAGTTAAGAATTTTTTATTTAGACTGGAATGAGATAGAGTACCCTATTCCAAAGAAATCCATTCCCTTTCCGAAACCACACAAATCAGTTAAGTTCTTCACGTGTTTCTCTGTATATTTGCTAGTGAAACTGTTAATTTTTTTTTTAATTTTAAATCATATTCTTGTTCATATATGTGGTGATATCTTTTGAATTCTTCAAAATAGGAATACATTATACTTCACGATGGTTTTTCTCAGTTTTGGGGACAAACATTTAAGTCCAACAACATAGACACATATATGAAAGTAGATATGATTGACCCATTGGGGAAGAATAACGAAGTCAATTTTTAGGGATCATACTCCGGAAGGATCTATGTTAACAATGGAATTCCAGAAATCAAATCCTATTATCAATACATACGGATCATGTCATGTATCTTAATTATTTGGGGGATTACAAATTGCAGTTTAGAATATTTACTTTCACAGGGGCTGAAATAATTTACAGTCAACCCCCAACGGTCAATGATGATGCTGGAAATGTAGAGAATGATGATGAAAATCCGTTTTACTACTCAATGGAGAAAACTTTAACTGAGTACGATGTTAAATGTTCTTCCTTGGTATGTATATTTATCTAACTTAAAATCTTGAATATTCCCTACAATATTTTCTGATGGTAATATACTTTATTGTTTCAGTATTTGGATGTCCAGTTTGCTTCGGTTGCATTGGTGAGGAACAAGAAAAACCATTACCTTCGAAACTTCTCTGGTTGGTCGTTGAAATGTACCGTAAGATGGACCAAAAGAAGATCATTAGAATGTTATTTAACTTGTGGATGGAAGTACTTCTGTTGGGAAAATGAATTCAAAGCTGGAGATGTTATTCGCTTTGTGGTCAATAAACAACGTTCAACAACTATTAATGTTGTAAAAGTTTAAAAATGCACTTTGTCTTTACTGGTTTCTATTTTGGTTCGACTGTTTTGTTGACATTAAATACTTTATGTTATGTTTTTAAACTTGAAACCTTTGTTCATAGTTGGACTACTACTTGCAGTTGCAATGGAATATTTCTTATATTATGGTTAATGTCGTGAATCTCGAAAAGTTTGTTCATAGTTGGACTACTATTTGTAGTGGCATATTTCTTATATTATGCTTAATATCATGAATTATTTTATCATGAAAATGTATCGATTATAACTTCATGTTTTGATTTAATGTTCATATTCGATTGTAAGAAACCATTGAGTAAATCTATAATGTATTACAACTATATAAATAAAACGACTTTGATCAACTTTTATACGTTGGACTACAATATTCAATTTATTTTTTTTTATTCTGTTAATTCTTTAAACTATTGATAAATTTACACAATTTAAGCATTAAATATATCTGAAATTGGATTTAATTGCTCAAATAATATACGTTTTAGCATATTCAATTCATATTCTAAGATCAACAACGTTTTGTAAATATTAATCACAACCACGACTTAGATACCAATTAACATTTCTAGATAAACAAAGTTTTGTAAATATTAAAGCATCGAAAATATTTACAACAAAAGTTTAGTAACCTTCCTATCCAAAATTAAACAGTCGAAAAGGTTATCCAGCATGACCATAGTCAAATGTATTTAATATGCCATTAAAGTTCGAAGGCATAACAATACAAAACAAAATGATTCAAAAAAGACGAACAACAAAAAGCTTAATTCTTCTCTTTCTTAATAGTTTTGATGCTCTTGGTGGATGATAGTTGGCCAGAATCAATGTCTTGGGAGGAATCACAACAGTCCATATTAGTTGCGATAATTTTCTTAGCTGGGGTTTTCAATACATCATTTTTAGGTTCATTATCTGTTGTTGCGCTTAAACTCATCTGTAGAAAAATTTAAAGGATGTTAACATTTGTATATTAATAATAATTACCAGATTATGAAAGCTCAAATTATATGATACTTACTATGTCATTTTCATGGTCTGCTGCTAAATTACATACAACTTTGTCGTATAATTCAACAGTCTAACAAAACAACAACATGAACAAATAAATGAATTTTTAAAACTGAATGCCAATAGAAGTTACAATGCCAATACAACTAATTCAACGAAGAAGTTGACAAAAAATACTTACAATGTCAATAGAACTATCACCTTCAATATCAGTCCTGCTTTTACCACCGCACTCAACAATCTATTAAAAATAAAATGACAAAAAAAACAAAAGTTAAATTCATTGAATTTAACAAAAACATATTAAACAACCACAATATCAATTAAGTTATTACTTCTACCGTTGTATCATACATTTTACATGATTCACTACATCTGGAACGTCAGTAATTTTTATCACAGAAGCACATCTAGTTCTTGGTTGGGTTCGCACTTTAAATGCGAAAGTACAACCTAACATTACATCCAAATCATCAGGGAAGCACTTTGGATCATCTTCACCTACCTAGTTAGCAATAAAAACAAAAATAATTTTCATTACTTTGGAATGAAAAATTAAATAAAATAATTTATGTGCAAACGATTACCTCAACCATTTATTTTGTAAATTTGCGGCTGATATACCAATAATGTTTCTACACTCTTGATCCCACACAACGAAGTTGGCAAAATTACATGAATCATCACAGACTTGTAGTTGTAACCTATACCTAAATAACATTCCAAAATTATAACAACACAAAACAATATGAAGAGATATTAAATGACAAAGATAAATATTTACATACTTGAAAATAGGCATGACATTTTCCATTTCACAATACGTGCATTTGAAAGATCCTGTTTCATAAGTCCTTTTATTGCAATGATTGCAAAGAAGGTATAACCAGCCATCATTATCCAAATTGAACTTAATTGTGGTTCCGACAGTTGCACAGATAATTTCCTGCATTAAACAACAATTCTCAATTACAATAAATTTAACAAAATAAGAAATCAAATTTAGATAATAAATAACCTTAAATATACCTTTTTTATGCACAGAATTTTAGACAAACCTTTCACTAAACATTTATACACAAATCTATCAGCATCACTATATTGGGAAGATTGAGTAAGTTGACTCCCACACTAGGTCATCATCAATTCATCAGGAGATATTCTGACAGTCAATTCAAGAAAACAGTAAGAATCAAATTGATCATATAAATAACACATAATTAAATAATTATTATTCTATTACAACGTATACAAATCGAAATTTCTATAACTTACTCCTTTAATTGTGCTTTGAATTTAATAATCTCTGGAACATCCTCATCCATGATTAACTTTGTACCATTCCACGTATTAGATACTGAAACCGGCCATTATCCCGTTCAACAGAAATAATAAGTATTATTATTACTAATAATATAAAATAAGTAAAATGAAAATTAAGTACCTGTCGCAGGTTTAACTTTGAGTTGAGTAAGAATAAGCACAAGCTTTTCGGAATCTGGTTTCTCATAATACCTTTCCAGAAACTTCCTACAATAATCATCCCATAATGTACAACAAACTACACCACCGCTGAAAATCACAAAATTCAAAACCAAATTAAAATAATCAATAAAAATATAAATATCAATATACACGAATATATTTCAAATGCAAAAGAAATACAATTGTTTTACATTACCTGAGATCCATCAAAGAAAACATGACATTCTTGGATTCAACATTCTTAGACTGCGACTTACTTTTAACATTATCAACCCAATCAATCAAATCTAAAAATAATAACAATAAAAATTATTCAGTGAAATAATAATAAAAAGAAATAATAATAACAAATTATTCAGTGAAATAAAAAGATTCACTGAATGTGTGACATACCAATCAACAAATCTGCACAGAAATTACCAGCTACTACTTCCAATATACTTTGAAATTCATACACCTTCTTCGGAATATTTGCAATAGGTTGGGCCCTAACAGAGGTGGCTCCAATAAAAAGTAGTTTAAAAGGGTGTTCACAAACCCTATATTGTCCATCATTCTTCAATATTTTGAAATTATGCATTATATATGTTTGACCCTCCAACAACTTGCCATCCCACACATCAAATTCTTCCTTCTTAACTATACAATGTATCTTGTCCCCCTAAGAAAATGTAACAGAAAAAAAAATACAAATTTAACACCTTAAAAAAAATAATGGAAGGAATATTAAATATGTACCTTTTGATCAATTAAGATCATCTCAAAGTGCACACTGGAATCACTGTTATTAACATACCATTGATCAACTACTCTAACACCCAGCTTTAGAGTCTCCCTCTTACCGTCAATATCCTTGATCATATCAAACTTCTTCGCCATTACAACCTACCTAAGGGAACAAACGTACTTCAAAACGGTACAATAACAAACACCACAATATTAAAAAAAGAACATAAATAAACTCATCTTTCGAAAACATAAATGGAAACAAAGCAACAAATGAACAAACACCATAACCGAAACATTAGGGCAAAGAAAAAAAAAAGAACCAACGAAAAAACATTTCATACAATACATAAACAAAATGATAATGCAAAATGGAAGAAAGAATCACATGAAGAAGTAAAACAAAGGACCTTTACACCAAAACATATAAATGATCGGAACAAAAAAATAAAAATTGCACTAGGAATGATTAAAGATGAAAGCTAATGCAAAACAAAAACGATGAATAAGCTGAAGAACTCAAAAAATACGTCAAAGGCCAGTAAAAACAAACAGAAAACCACAATATAAAAAAATAAAACCAACCAAAAACCCATTTCAAAGATGTAGACAAAAAGAAAGAACAAATGCAAACAGAACAACAAACGAAGAAAGAAGCATACCTGTAACATTAGGAAACAACAAATAAAAAAAATAAAAGAAACAACTGCTATAACAGGTAATGGAAAGAAAGAATCACCTGAAGAAGTAAAAAAATGGGACCTTAAAACCAAAATCTATGAATGATCAGAACAAAATGCAACAGAAAGGGTTAAAGAAGAAAACCTAATGCAAAACAAAAAAGAAAGAATGAACTGAAGATTCAAAAAAATACCTTCAGAAACCCAGCAAAAGAAGAGCAAAATAAAGCAATCAAGGTTCAGATGAGCGGAATGGAAGACAAAGAGAAATGAAACTCCAACTACTACCTAGAAGGTTCTTAAATCAAAAAGCAGTCTGAAATGAAAGATGTCATTTCATACACAGTATTCTCGCCATTGCATGAAGAGAAAAAGTTGAAATTCGTCGCGGCAGAGGAAAAGTCTCATAAACCAGGAAAATAGACAGTTGTCGCAAATATAGATAGGGTTATTTGGGTAATATCCCTACCAGTTTGTTTTCTAATAATTATAGTAGATGTCTATATGCATACATCAATCTGATATCCCAAATAATGGTTTGACTACTCAAATCATCCTACACGTCATTTAATTATTCAATACCTATTTTTCAACAACACAAAAGTACTAAAAAAATTATAGAAGTTTCAAACTTAAAAATATCAATACTCATGGAACTTTTCATCTAAGAGCAACACGATTTCGAATTTTTTATTATAAATAGAAATATGTAGGAGCAAAATCAGTCTTTCTCAGATTTAATAAAAAAATATTTTCAAATAGTTTTTCAGTCAAAACTAAACTGTGATTCATGATTTTTTATTGTGAATATAAATACGTAGGAACGAGGACACTCCTTATGGCTTTACTAAAACAAATTAATTAATTACTAAAACTACGTATTTTTTGATTTTTCATTATGACTATAAATATGTAACACAGAGGTTAATCCTTGTCAAGCCTAATAGAAAATTTAAAAAATATTGTATTTGTTATTTTGTATACCTTTCTGTTTTATTTTTGAGGAAAAAATAAACATTTAAAAGTTCACATTTTTTTAATATTTAAATAAAAAATCATATTTAATCACATCTTAATGAAATGTTGAAAATATATTAGTGTAAAAACATGATCATGTTTTGTCTAAAAGACTATGGTTAATCCCAAGAACAAATAATGTAAGACACAAGTATTTCATCTAACAAATAATACAACATTTTGTAGTCTTATTTTACCTCTTATATGACACAAAAGTTCTAAACAATAAGTACATAGAAGTGAGCTAACCTGTATCCCATGAAAACACATAAATTTTTATTATGTGTTTTAGAATGCCTACCACTTTTGTATGTCAAAAAAGAATTGCTAGAGAAAGGACAAAGTCACATAAAAGGATCTCTTGGATTTAAAGTAAAGGCTATTTTTCTACTCCAAATTCCTTAATTAAGAATTGTCAACTCTGGAAGAATTGTGTACTCAATTGGAATTTGTCTCCTGTACAAACAATTAACATATAGGCAATGATATTTTCCATTCACTGGTCTTTCATTTAGGTGAGTAAATTATAGTAACTTTTCAATGTCATTCTCATACATGTCACTGATTCATCTAGCATGCATCCAACTTTGATCCATTACTACACAAGAACTTTATGTGTTAATAGACTAAATATTTAACAAGGAACTAAGACACGTTACAACTATGTGTTAATAAAATAACACTTAAAATAATAATTTATAAAGATATTGCTTAGGATCAAACACCCTTGGAGCATGTAATAACAATCAATATAAAAACACAACAAAATATAATCCAAAAGTATAAAAAAGGTTTAACTTTTATTCTAAATAATTCAAAATTTAAAATTTAAAAAACATTATTAACAATAACTAACCGTTAGAGAATGTTGCAGCTTAGATACCAGCAATGCAGGTAAAGCGTTTCATCGAGGTATGAAGCTCACCACAACTCAAGACCAAACAGGGGTGGCAGCTAAGGTTCAATGCCAAGTAGCGACGACTACGTTAGGGCGGCACATCCTTCACAAAACAACAGCGGCGACATGGTGTGGAGGGTCGTGATGGTGAAACTAGCTGGAGGAGAGAGAATATAAACGAAACTAGTGTCGGCGAGATTGAGGCTTCTCAATGGCAGTGTAGGGAGCATTCTTCTTGCTTGCAATGAAAGTGGTGGTGAGAGAGCTAGGGAGAAAATGTCCGATTGTTTGGTGATTCTAATGGAATGGGTTTCCCAAACAATGGAGGTGAAACAATGTACTAGGAGAAGAGATCTAGGTGCGAAGGAGAATGAGGAGTAGAGAATTTGTAAGATATTACATCGGTTAAACTGAACTATCAATGTACTATTGTTTTCGATAATTATAAATCAATCACCGTATTTTTAATTACATCGTTTTCATGATATCTCACCTAATATTTTGTTCTTATTTACCCAATTTGTATTAGGAAAATGATTGTTTAACAAAGTAAATATGACAAACTTTTGACAAACTAACGTGGCTTTAATTAATTGAATTTTTTAACTCAAAAAATATTGCACTGCACGTGTGAGAGAGAAATGTGAAGGACAACATTTGAATTGGTTTGGTTGCACTGCATAGTGGTTCTCATTCACGAAATCAACAAAAGCTCTCACGCCTAATTCAAGACTCTGGTGCTATACCAAAACCCCATTCTCGGTGCAGATCGAAATTCTTCAATCCCACCTGCGCGAAAGCCTTTCTTCCCCACGGTGGTTCATGAAATTGCAGTAAAACTTTTTTTGAGCAACTTATTTTTGAAGATTATGAGCATGACACAAAGTGATAAGACAAAACAAAATCCAGTGATTTATTTCCAGCCCACACCATGCATAGACCCAATTACGCATTTAAATAACGAAAATAAATGTGCAGTTGTTGCGATGGTGGAATTCATTTCAAAATGAATTCACGAGCGAAGTGGGAAAGTTTTTGTCAAAAAATTACTCATGCGTCTACCACTTAATTTGTAATTGTCTGCCAACGAAACCTTAGTAGACCCAATATAATGTCATGTTTGGATAGGGAAAGTGTGCATTTTGCCCTGCACCAAAGGAGTTCCAATACAATTTCGACACGACTGTGGAAAACATGTTGTTCAATATAACTAACTGAGTTTGCCATATAACTAGTTAGTGTTTGCCACTTAATTAGAAGTTGAAATGCTAAACATTAATACATTAAGCAAACATGGTACTACGTGAAAACATTCATACTTGAAAACAAACATAACTAAAAATAAACTTCACTCAATCAATTTTTGACAATTACGACACTTTTCCCAAACGCTTAAACGAAAATTCCCATAAGGGTTTTCATTTTTAAAACAACCCATGCTGCAATGGTTTACAATCAAAACCCTAACCCCCAAAATGCTTTCAAATTGAAAAAGCTATGGTTTCCAATCGAAACCCTAAACCCCAAATTGATTTCCAATCGAAAAACCCAACCTGCAAATTGGTGAAGCAATGTCGGGAAGAAAGACTATCGTGCGATGAACGACTTTTGTGAGTTAAATCAGTTGCGAGAAATGGATTTCGTGTTCTCCATCAATGAAGGGTTTTCCGTCAACCACCGTGGGGAACGTTCTACTGCAATATCGTGAACCACCATGGGCAAGAAAGGCTTTCACGTAAGTAGGATTGAAGAATTCCGATCTGCATCGAGAATGAGATTTTGGTAAAGCACCACAGTCTTGAATAAGGCGCGGAAGCTTCTGTTGATTTCGTGAAGGAGAACCATAGTGCAGTGCAACCAAACCAATTCAAATGTTGTCCTTCACATTTCTCTTTCACACGTGCAGTGCAATATTTTTTGAATTAAAAAATTCAATTAATTAAAGCCGCGTTAGTTTGTCAAAAGTTTGTCAAATTTACTTTGTCAAACTATAATTTTCCTTTGTATTAATATATACGTCATATTAACATTAACCTTTGCCCAATTCAGCTGCCAATTGTTTGATGTAACAAGCAGATTTTGGAAAATTAAGTAATAGTTTAATTAACATTTAGTTTATGATTTTACGTTTTAATTGATTTTAGAAAACCATTTTTAAAGTGGTGTAAATTTCTGAATTATTCAAGCACATAATTACCACAATTATATTAATATTAATGATTTGGTACAGCATTAATAATAAAGATAGCAAACATATTTTGCCTATTTATTATATATTGTTTCTAATATAAATTTTCATAACATATTTTTAAAAATATATAAAAAGAAGTGCAAGAAATTAAAGGAAAACGAAAACCTTAAGAAAAAAAAAGTTGGAAGATTGAATAAATATATCGTTGCTTTAATTCCTTTTATTGCCATTGGGTTTAGATGTTTTGTAGACATGAATTTTGCTAATGTATTTTTGTCTTACAAAGTGATCATCCTATATATAATGTCTCCATGAGACTTTAAAATTTTTCCATCAACTCCATTTCATTCTTAAAGTTTCTTGAATATCTTGTACTTATACCATAATTCTTCTTTTAAAAACGATGTTCTTATAACTTAACTTACTCTTCGAATAATTCCTTTTCGTCAATTTCTCCAATATATATATCTTGAGGTACACTTCTCTTCATCTTAAATGTTTTTTATTACTCAGGTCACACACTCAATTTTTAATCTTGAGTGAATTTATCTTACCCTAACAATAGGTACGTTGAATCGGAAAAATAGTAATATATTAATAATTAATTAATTAAAGAATCTTTAAAATATTTTAAGTTAGTATATCTTATTTATTACATTTTTAAATTAAAATTATTTTTCAACATACTTTTCAAAAAGTTAGATCTCCTCTTCGTTGCAATCAATAACCAGAAAAGGAAAGTCAGAAGTAATGCGACGAGTAACCAGAAGAGGAAAAGACAAAAGGCGAGAATAAATAAGTTCTTAGTTCTAAGAGACAAAAAAAAAATGTCATTAAAGAAATCTTTTATTCCTCGTCTTCTAGCTTGTGGGGCTTCATGGAAATATGAAAATATTTAATTGAATAACAGGTAAAATGCAGACGGAAAACTTGTCAGTATAAAATAATAGCTACCATATTCATAGGTACTTCTTTAGCGATGTTTGCATAAATTATTTCAAGCTTTACATAAACATATAGATTATTAAATGAAATTCATTTACAATAATAGCTAGCATATTCTTTTGTGCCTGTTCAGCAATTTTCAATCAAATGTGTACATGATTTAGTCGAAAAGCAAATACATAATTTATTTTGTTGGGTATATTTTCAACTGAAAGGTGTGTGAACAAGAACCATTGAAACTAGACCCACGGTTTTGTTAGAAAGAGAAAAGCTTTTTATTGCTAAAAGAAAACATATCCTTTGGAAGCGAAAATATATGCATGATGCGTTGAAAATTTGGATTTGACATACCTATTGATCCACTAATAAAGAAAAATGCACTTAATTGTAAAGATGATATTTATTCAAATTTTAATTTTTTAATTCATTATATATATTATATGAAAATTTAAAATTTATGGAATAAAATAATACGAAGATCGTAAAAACTTACTATAAATTCATCATACACGATTCATCATCTTTAATTTTTAATTATGAAGTTTTCATTGTCATGTCTTATATTTTATTAAGATAGATGCAACTGAACTTATAGTTTTAATATTACATATTAAATATAACAAAACTAGCAAAGTTATTTACAAAGTAGGTCAAGATGGACAGGCTCAATAAGAAAAAAACGAATTCATATTGGTAATTATACTTCTTATTGTAGGATAAGTATATATATTAAATTTCTATTATTTTTATTATGGTATTGTATTATTAGTTACATTTACATTTATTTGTTGCCATTTTTCTTTTTCCAAATATCATTTAACATACTTATTTAACTTACTTAAGACTCCAACTTGAATTCACTAGTAAAGTTACCATAATCTTGGATGTGTGAATATGTTAATCGATGTTTTACATTATTACAAAAAAAGTGAATATTTCTGACAGTTAAAATTATAAGTTCTAGCAGTTAAAAACCACCACAAATGACATTTATGATGGTTTAAAGAATCGTAAGAATTACACAAGTCAAAAATAGTCTGTGACAAAAATATTCTAATTGCTAGTATTGTTGTCAGAAAAGAAAAAAAAAATAGTAGCGGTTAAAAATCGCTACAAAATGTAATCTAATTTAATTATATTTTATCATATTTTGATAGTTAAAAACCATCACAAAATGAATCATATTTTGACGGTTAAAAACCGCTACAAAATGTATCATATTTTGACAGTTAAAAATCGTCACAAAATATATCATATTTTCATAATTAAAAACTGCCAAAATTTATCTGGAATATTTTTAAATTTTTTCAAAATTTCAAAATATATTTATTAATTATTAGACTAAGTCCATAATTCACTTTTTTTTTGAAATATTTTTAAAATTTTTCAAAATTCCAAAAAATATTCAATAATTATCATACTAACTCCATAATTCACTTTTTTCTTTTTCTATTACATTATTAGACAAAATCAAGTATGAATTAGTTATCATATATTTGTGACTCTAATACAATTAGATGATTATTAGAGGCTTGTAGGAATAAAATGCAGGAAAAAAGAACATGTTCACAGGCTTTTAGCGGATCTTCTTCATACATGCATAATTCAAAACTCTGAAATGTTATACAATAAAATGTTACAAATAACCTAAACATTTGAAATGTTATACACCGAAATGTTACAAATAACCTAAAGATACGTAAGTTTCAAAACATCCATAAGTAATCATAAATCACGCCTAAAAAATGGAAAATCCAAAAAGTAAAAGGGGGAGGAAGAAACACATTCCATATAATAGAGAAGTGCACCTGCACCACCTGCATAGTGGAAAATGGGTGGTGAGTAGTATTTATCCTGTGGATGGTCTATTCTAAAAAAAAAAAAAATATCCTACCTAGATATAAATGAATAGTCAAATAAACGGGATAAAACACAAACCATAATAACATAAACAGATCAATAAACCTAATATTGAGAATTCAAGCATGAGTTTTACAAAGTTGATTATCTTATAAATAGAAGATCTATATATCCATTACCTTAAGATTTATGACAACACTGAAGGTACAGATAAATCTTACCATACTACATGGATTACTTTTCAAAATTGCTAAAACAAACATGTATGTGAATGCTTAAAAATCTTTCAGCATTCATCCCACAAATATTATTGGAAAAGATAGAGAGAGAAATACCTTTTTAAAATGGTAATGAGTCATGTGTTTGGGAAATCCATCTTTTTTTATTTGTTGATAGTATTCCTTATCATAAGCTATCATCTCCTTTTCAGTTGGTATCAGGACCTCACCAGATAAAACATGTGTAGTAGATTACTTACCATCTCACCAAGTCGTGTATAAGTTGGATCATTTATTGATAGTAATTCAAGGTTGTGAAAGGGATAGTTGAAGGGATAGAGAAAATGTGTAGATAGTAGAGTGTGAAAGTAGTAGTTGGAGAAATGTATTTGTAGTTGAGAGTAGTTGTATTGGATGTTGTGTTAGTTGTTCTTGATGTTACAAAATGGTAGGATACATGGGTATTTATAGACCCATAGATTATTCTAGAAACTCCTAGCTAGAACTAATGCAAATACTTCTAGATTTTTCTACATAGTTGAATGTTCTTGATTTTTCTTTCTATCCTAGGCTTTTCTCCAATACTCTAGAAGTTTCTTTACATTTCAATAACTCTATCTTATAATTTTTTAGATTCTTCTAGAATTTGCATTATACTTTAATA
>Ga0214542_1006637_pt1 | contig 20902 bp, 11 predicted proteins | sample CNSS1metaG_FD_160096 | JGI IMG/M metagenome (GOLD analysis project Ga0214542, IMG submission 160096) | Root nodule microbial communities from cowpea collected in UCLA plant growth center, Los Angeles, California, USA - CNSS1 | ecosystem: Host-associated > Plants > Roots > Nodule | place: USA...
CCAAGCTATGTCTCTCAAGCTCTCGGTCCAGCCTCCAAAGTGTGTCTCCCTCAAGTGTTTGCTTTGAATTTTCTCCTTTGTGAACTTCACTTGTAGCTTGGAGTTCCACTTTGGTTTCCACCTCCTAAGATGCTACCTTGAGTATTTGGTTACCTCCAAAGAAATCTTCCACCAAGAATGTAACACCAAACCAAAGAAGCCAATAAGGAAAAAACAAGAAAAGCTTAAATGAAAGAAGAGCTAAACTCAAGTGGAATATAGTTGAAACATACTCAAAGATTTAACAAAGAAAGACAAACTAGAAATAAGGCAAACAAACAAGTTAAGCACTCAAATGAATTACCTAAAGAATGGCACTAGAATTGAAGAGAAAATCTGAAAAAGAAGTGCTCAAACATGAAGCTTATAGTACTCATTGCAACAGTGCCAAATGAAGGGAAGAATCCACTTGAAATTAAGGCAACTCAAGGCAATATAGAGCACACACCTAAGCCAAGAATTATATCAACAAAGAGCACTTAAAACACAGCAAAACGCACACAAAACCGCACTAAAAATGAATTTTCCAGAAACTGGCAGTCCAGAAAACGCTGATTGATGCCTCAACTTCACAGATTTTTCATATTTTTTGTACTCAACATTTTTTTAGTGATTCTTTTTTTGTTATTTTCGTCTATCTCTCTTCTTTAAGAGGCAAAAATCGGAAAAAACTTTTGTCGAACCATGTGTTTAGGATAAATCACAAACAATAAGTGTGCGTGCAGTGAAAACTGAAAATAGAGACTAGAGCATACTTGCTCACGGAAATTAAGAAGATGTTCTATGAAATTCAAGTAGAATGAACTTGATTATGATCTAGAATCAAGCATGAATCATAGAAGAACATCTAGAACACACAAAAGCAAGAATCCAATCGGTGAAATGGATCAAAAACAGTGAGAACATGCCTTACACATCCACAAGCATCACTTTGATGTTCATTGCTCTTTTGTGTGATGTAGGACTTGGTTCTCATCAAGAAAATGTAGAAAATAGCAAATGAAACGAAAATGGAGATGAAACAAAACACTTAAACATGACTTAAGACAAAACACAAGATGATAAACTGAAAATAAATGGAAACCACCAAATGAAAATGAAGAACACACACTAGGAAGCAAAGAAAATGTTGCTGGAAAAATAAATAGAACTTAAGAACAAATGTAAACCAAAAATCATGGAGATCTACCATTTGAATCCATAAAATTCATGTAGACTCATAGATGTTCGGTTGATTTGAAGGAAACTTGAAGAAAACTCAAAGAAAATGGACACAAAAAATGAAAGAACATAAAGAAAAATGGATGAACAACACAAAAATTGGAAGAAAACCCACAAGGAAGATGAACTTATCTCTTGACGTCAAGCTTGATCAACCAAGGTTCTAGATACCACATGATGAGTCCATCTTCAAGAGTAAGGAAGCCAAAGAGAAGCCATGCAGAATTGATGAAGCTTCCATTGAGAAGGATGAAGGTGCGGAAGCTAGAAGATGAGAGGAGAAGTGGTGCGGCAATGGTGTTTGGAGAAGCTCTCAAGTGAGGTTGGGCCAACACTCAAGGAAGAAGGCTAGAGGAAACCAAGAAGGAGAACTCTAGCCTAAGTTGATTCACAAAAAGAGAGGAGTCTGGAGACATCTCAACAGAATTTCTCTACTATATTCATGAATGAAATTACAAGGGTCCTAAGCTCTCTATTTATAGGCTAAAATGAGACCAAGGAGTCTCCAAAAAGTGGAGGGAAAAAGGAGTCTAGAAAGTTGAATTTTGGAGCTAAAAAGGAGCATGTAGGAGGTGTGACTTGCCACCTAAGCAACTCACACTTGTCTTGCCATGGGAAGCTAACTTTCATCCTTGGAGAGCAAGTTTGAGAAGCTTCTAGGCTTTTCTAGAGTAGACACACTACTCTTGGCCCATTTGGCCCAATTCTCCTTTTTGGTCCAAAATTACTTCTAAAGCCCAATTTCCTCTAAGGCCCAATACATGGCCCAAAGAAAACCCTATTCTACTAGGCCCAAAATACAAAGCCCAAAATAAAATCCTAATCTAGTATTTACAAGCAAAGTGTCCTAGGCTAGGTCTTCATATCTTCCTTGGCTCATGTGAAGTTCATCTTAGGTATTGCATGCGCATTTAAGGCCTATTCCTTTTGTATTCACCTAGCCATAAAAAGAATCAAGACAATTAAAGATAGCACAAAAGAATGTCCTAATAAAAGTGTAAGGCCCAAAATGATTATTTATTTAATGACAAAGAAAAACTAAATGGGCCAGGCCATTAGCCCAAGCTGAAAAGCCCTGTAGGGTGATATTCATCATGTGGTGGGTGATAATGTAATCCTAAAATTTTAGGAATTATCACAAATGTGAATTGGTTGAATTGGTTGTGCAATTGTCTTGTGATTGAGTGGTTGTGGGTTCAACCCTTGCTGAGAACTAATTAACTCTCTTTTTGCCAAATTTTCCTTTGGCATGGATATGAAAGGGTTGAGGAACCCTAGAAGCCAAGAGAGGCAACCTAAAGGGCTGAAAATATTCTGTTAATGGGTATTGAATAGTCATTAAGCCACATTCTAATTAAATTTTTGTTTAGGGTGTAAAGGGTAATTAAGAGAGAATTAATTTGGAGAGAGGGAAAGGAATTAGAGAGAGAGAGACCTGGTATTGTTGGGTGAGCGTTTGGGCAGAGAAGTCCTGGCATATTGGTAAGGATTGTAGAGAAAATGGGATTGAAAGCCATCTTTGAAGAAGGACCAAAGGTGAGGAGAGTTTTGGTTGAAGGACATATATTCAAATTCGAAATTGGGGCAAAGATTCCAGGTAAGGGGAGTTGTTTATACATTGTTTTACTTATGTTCAATATATTGTGACTTGTATGAATTGAATTGGATGAATCCCTATGCATATTTACGCAGTTTTTCGCAAATTCAGGGTTCTCGCCCAGAAACCGCCTGGCGGGCATGAAGGTGCCGCCAAGCGGCACATCAGTTTTAACCCAGTATCTGGGTTCTGTCTCGAGTTGCTTGGCGGCGGGCATGAAGGTGCTGCCAGGCGATGCATAATTGTTGTTGTTGTTCTGCTTTTTTTGTTCGTGAATTTCATCATATGTTGAGGTCCATTGGGATATTTTTGCCTAATTGAATGTTTGATTATACTTGTATGTTGTCACTCGGAGTGTTTAGAATTTGGGTTGTGATTATGAACTTTAAAGGTTCATTTACGTGTGGGAAGGATTCTGAATTGTGAGAATTTGACATCAACGATGCCTTGGTTAAATTGGTATGAGGTTATGGAATGGATTAGTAGCGTGAAATTGTATTAATTCTGAAATATTAATGGGTAGTAGCTGATTGGAAATGAAGAAGGGAAAGATTGGGTTCGCGGGAACAAGAAACCTGGAATGTTACCCAGGAACTGTCGTGCCGCCTATCGTGAAGTTGGTCACCACTATTGTAAGAAATCTGGTACAGTGGTTGCGAGAGAGATAGTGGGTGAATGGAATTGGAAGAAAAGTTATAATGACTGGAGGAAATATAAAGAAAAGGGAAGGTTGTTATGATTATAGGTAGGGTATGGATTTGGAGAGTAAAATTGGAATGCTTTGATGTTTAATAGGTAATGAACATTCATGGGGACTAATAATCTGATACCAGGGAACTATGACTATAGAGAATAACTAAATTTAAAAAGGGAAGGACAACAGAATTGGAAATACGAGTTATGGTGTAGTGGAGTAGGTAGAATTGGGCATCACAAATGAATGCTAAAAGGGTGTGGTAACAGTTGGTTAAGTGTGGGATTGTGTGTTAATGAGCCGAATTGAGTATCAAAGTGGAGTAAGAGTTGTGTTCTGTTGTAGGTGGACTAAATCAGTGTGTAACTAGAGAGGGTGAATGAATTATATAGTTTAAAAGGGTTGAATGGTATACATGAGTTATAAGGAATCAAATTGTGTTGTGGTGAATGGGTAAGTAGACCTAGGTACTGATACAAGAGTGCGCAATATTGGTTGTAAGCTATTAGGATTGGAGAACAAACTAAAGAGAGTGCAAAAACCAGCAGGAGTGTGCTTCTGGTATGGCGCCTGGCGGCTTGTTGATGCTGGCCAGGCGATAGGAACAACGTGAGAGGTCCCTGCACCGCGTGGCGCCTAGCGGCAAGATGTGCTCCGCTAGGCGGTGTTTGTAAAACAATGGGTCTAGGAAAAGTCTAGCGCCTGGCGGTGAAGGGGTTCCGCTAGGCGGTCTGCACTAGTTTCTCCTACCGGCGCTTGGGGCTACGCCAGGCGATATTGCGATAGACTATGACTTGTGTGTGTTGCGTTTAAGCAATGATGCTATACTTGGATCAGAGGATGTTGTGCCATGAGTGGGCAGGTTCATGGATGATAATGAACATGTGATGATATGAGCAGGGAGGTTCGTATCTAGTTACTCTCGTGTGGGGATATGAGCGAGGTAGGTTTGTATGTTTCGTGCTCACACTTGAGAGATGCTGCGTGCGAGGAGGTACATGGCTCCTGGATCACATGTGTTAGACTACGGGCGGACAGGTCCGTAGAGTAGGACTACTAACGGGGGAGGTTCCTAGAGCAGAACTACGAGCGAGAAGGTTCATAGAGGCAGGACCACTGGCGAGCAGGTTTGTGTGAGCATCATATTCCTGAGTCCAAGGCTAACTAATTGTGTGATGGATGGTTGAAAAACCTTGGGGGTTAAGGTCTTGGCCAAGAAATAATTAGGTTAAATAAGATGGGTGTCTTATATATATTCTGTGATTATATATGTTATTTTTATCAACTCACCCTTTCTGTTCGTGATTGGCAATGATCGAGTGATTCGTTACACGGGAGCAGATGATGATACAGGTGATGTTGTGGATGCACAGACGACGAAGTGAGGGCTGGTTGAGATTAACACTAGGGATTTTATTATGTTTTCACTTGTCATTATGGATTTTTTTGGAAATTGTAATAACCTCATGTTTAATTTCATTTGAATTTTGTCGCGTTGGATATAAATTTTAAATTTTCCCGCGTTTGGGAATAGTGATATTGTGATGTTGAATTTTCTTTTTCGTTATTTATTTATTTAATTAAGTAATATTCCCTAGGGATGTTATATGGACTATAGGTGGTGGCCTATAGTCGGAGGGGCGAGTAGACACTCATGGCAACAAGTATCAACCAAAGTAACCATCAAAGGGTGTAGAATCAAGAGGCATCCAGAGGAAGATGTGAAATTTTGGGTCTTAGGTTTGAGTGTAACATAAATGTTAGGGGTTTTAAATTGTTATTATAATGTACGTTGTAATGTGTTTTTATTTTGAGATCACCCTATCTATGTGTGTTTGGCGATGATTATGTAACTCATAGATGTTGATGTAGGTGAGCACATGTATACTTAGAGCCAGAATGGGGTCAACATGGGAATTTTTACATGGAATTATTTTATGGATTTTATGGACTATTTTTGTAATCAATTACTATAAATCATTTTATATTTGTAAGCGTTGAACACATTTATAGATTTGATCTTTTAGCGCTTTTAATAAAGATTTTAATTTTCCCGCATTTTGGGAAAAGACATTATAATATAGGAGGTTTTATTTATGTTGTCTTTATTTTATTATTTAAATTCGTAATATCCGATCGAGATGTTACAAAATGTATATTACATAATTGTTTGGTAAAATGCCTACAAGAAACCCTAACTTTCACTAGATGTTTCATGAAATGCCTATATAATATGAAACTATGAATTATGCAAAAACTTATGAATGAAACTTATTTCAATGATTCTTATTATGCAAAAGATGTATTTAGAAGTATCAAAATACCCAGAAATCTCCAATTCACTATCCAAACTAATATTTGACAACAAAATAGACTAAACTGGTTAATGCAAAAATGGGTCTAAATGCAATGCAATGCATGAGATCATGAAATGAACAATTAAACATATTTTAAACAATGGAAATTAACTTTTGGAACACAAAATTACTTAAAATTACAAATGCAAAAAGTTATAAAATCCATAAATTGTAAATGGGATTGTAATTTAAAAATACATAACTAGAAATTGCAATGAATTAAAATTGTTCAAAAAAGCCAGAGATTGAATTACAATAAAACAATGAAATAAAACTTGGTTCAAGTTTTCAAACACTACGAAGTCATGGTTGTTTTTTTTTCTCACATTGTAATTTGAACAACAAGTAACTTCTAAGTAAAATGCTTTCCCAAACTAAAACTAAAACTAAAGAGAACTAAGAACTAAAACTAACATATCGAATCAATTATGTCTAATGATTCTCTTTTTTCTAAGTTCTATCAAGGTCTATTACAAAGGTGGAAAATAATGAATTAATACTAGAACTAACTAGGTTGGCCTCTATTCTATAAATTAGACTCATCTTCATAGTCCATTACATTTTCCCATGCTTGCAGAACAACATCCCATGTGTCAATAGAGTTCACTAACATTTTGCATTTGCCTGCACATTTTTCTGGATGTGGAAATGACACAGAAGATGATAATATTCAAGGAACATAGTGCCAACAACATTCATTAAAGACAGATCCCTATCAGTAACAATCACTTGTGGACCACCCTCAGACATCATAAACAAACCTCTTAGCTTTCCAAGAGCCCAAGTGAAATTATTTTTTCTTTCACTAGATAAAAATGCACATGTGGCTGAGAATGTTAACCCTATTGACGTAACACAAACAATCTCAAGCAATGACAACTGATATTTGTTGGTTTTGTAAGTGCTATCCATTATTAAAATAATATTAAATGCATTTAAGAAATTCACGGCATTAGGATGTGTCTAGAAGAGGTCGATTACCACCTCAGATTTATCAACATATCTACGAAAATGAATATACTTATCACATTCTAACATCACCATCAGCTGTTGTAACTCAGTCCTCGAACCTCTCAATGATCTTTTATACTTGTATCTTGCATTGTATACTTGCTTCATAGTGGTCACATTACACTCATCTTTTTCTTTTAAGAGTAAGGAGTATGTTTGCAGGTTTCACTTGGCTTTTAATCATATCAACAAGCAACGATAGTTCACTGGACTTCAACCTATTGGCAAATGGATGACCAACTAGAGTATCTAACAAATCATTATTATGGTAACCACATATTACCTTCAACACCCACCCCTCCCATTTAGAGATGAGTTTGCCTTTCAATTTAAATGGAAACTATAAGACCCGAGGAACATAAATAATTAAATAAATAATTATTTAATAAATGCGGGTAGTATGAGCCTTTATGACATTTAATGCTAACTTTTATGATGTGGAATAGTACTAGCTCAAATGGTTGAGAGTATTTAGTTGTGTTGAGAGGACTTGGGTACAAGTCCTAGGTATGCCAAGTTATGTATTATTTAATTGTGCAAATTTTTATTATATGTTTGAGCGTGATGAATGATAATATAATTCTATATGCATAGGAATTATCACGAAACTTGAATGGTTGTGCATTGGCTCAGTAAATACCCATTTTCGATTTATGGCCATTAACTCAAATTAAGTCATGATTAACAAACCAACTAAGGGTAAGAGAAAGGGTTATTGGGGTGCACTGGGAGGAGAGAAAATTTAGAGTAGAAACTAGTAGCGTCACTCCTACTAGTTTTTGGCACTTTGGAGCAAGTTCCAAAGAACATAAAACATTCAACGTACAATCCATAATATCAAATATGCTTATCCAGTCATAATCACATGACTGGATCATAGTCCAACACAATCCTGAATAATCAAACAATATACAAAACTAGGAAGAAGACATAATCATTGCCCCAAAATATCCCACGGACAATAAAACAATAATAATGATAATAATAAAAATAACAACAACAACAATAATAATAATAAAATAAAATAATAATAATAATAATAATGAAAATAATAATAAAATAAAATAAAATAAAATAAAATGAAACAATAATAATAAAACAATAATACTAATAAGATAAAAAAATAATAGAAAAATAATAATAATAATAATAATAATACAATGAAGCAATAATAATAAAACAATAATAATGAAAATAAAATCATAAATAAAAAAAAATGATAATAATAACAATAATAATAAAATAATAGTAAAAAAATAAAAATAATAATAATAATAATAATAATAATAATAGTAAAATAAAGTAATTAGAATAATAATAATAATAATAGTAATAGTAATAATAATAATAAATAATAATAATAAATAATAATAATATATAAATAATAATAATATAAATAATAGTAATAACAATAATAGTAATAATAATAATAATATAAATAATAATAGGAATATTAATAATAATACTAATAAATAATAATAACAATAATAGTAATAATAATAAGAAGAAGAAATTTAATAATATTAATAGTAATAATAACAATAATAATAATAATAATAACAATAATAAGATGATAATAATAATAATAATAATAATAATAATAATAATAATAAATAATAATAATAATAATAATAATAATAATTGTGTCGCATTTAAAAGAAAAACTCTAAACATCACGCTAAGTCAAAAAAAGAAGAATCATAATAATAATAGTAGTGATGGAGGCACAAAGAGTACTCTCTCTATTATTATAAAAACCACATGCACACACGTACTCTCTCTAAAATCACATACAACAAACATCAAGAGGTTAAACAATAAAAAAATTTGGTTAGAAGAAGGCTTTCATGCATCAATACATAACGCAATTGCTTTACTAATGTTCTTCCTTGCTCCCACGTTGATCTTCACCCTTGAGACCTTCTCCCAACCTTCTAACACCTCACTAACTCAACTTTTTAGGTTCCTAAACTCTCTAGTTGGCTGCCATACGAAATTCTCTTGTTCTCCCTCTTTTTCCAGCCCTAAAACAAAGTTAAATTAAAATCGAAATAAATTAAATATCCTATTTAATTTAGTCCTTAATACCTAATTAAGTCCAATTAACACCTCTTTGTTTGTGTCCAGATTTGTAGAACCTATCTCCAACTCTTCCTCTACTTAAGTCACCCCTAAGGCATAAAAAAAAAAGATGCTATGGTTTTACTCTAAGCTAAAGTTTGAACCCACAACCTCCTAATTACTAAGTACATGCACAACTATCAAGTCAATTTGCATTATTTAACTTCTTTGCATTAGTTTCATTTATCATTTTAGACTAGATAGAAAATATTACAGTTTCCTCCATTTTTATTTTAGTTTCCATGAGTAATCAAACATAAAATACATACTAAAATTGGAGTTCCTTGGATTGATTCTAAAATCCACTTTTGGTTCAACTCACTGATGAATTGGCGTTTGGATGAATTTAATCTTTTTATGATTCTTTTAGATTTAAGAGTAGTTTCTATAGGTTAGAGAGTTTCCAGGTACGTTCAAATATGCTTATTTGTACTTTTCTTTATGTAGTGTAGAAAAGCTTAAAGAAAAGGTTGGTGGTTAGATATCTTGAACGAACAACGCTTTAAGTCAGGTAAATTGTTTGATTGATGTTCTAGATTGTTTTTTTTTTTTTTTGAGGTGTTTTTTATGTGTGGTGGAGTTGTGTTATTATTGTGTGTTCATTGTCGTTGTTGATTTTGGAATTATGATGATATTTAATATGAATGATTGAATGATTATTGATAATGTAGCCATTGTGTTTGTGGTATGATGTCACTGAAGTGATTATATATGAGATGGATGAATTATGTTAAAAATATGCTATTTGCGGATTTTGGAAAGAATGAGAACGTGAGAATCTTAGGTATGTTAGATGAATCCATTGGTTGAATTCTCGAAAAATGTTTTAAAAACCATGTTTAAAATATGTTAAACCTTGTAAATGAAAAATGATACGCAAGTAAGCCAAAAGAGCCAAATGACATAGTTAAGAGTGTACTGTTGTGGTATAGAGAAAATTCGAAGGAAAATGTGAAGAGAAACGATAGGGAAGAAAGTAAAATGGAGTTAGGATAACAACTTTGAACAGGGAGAAATATAAGTGTAAATAAAAAATGGAACATTTGAGAAGGGTTATGGAAGATAAAATGTAAAATGCTTTACATGAATTGTGACACGGCAAACTCAAGCATTTCATTTTTTCGAAATTGAAATTTCAAATCAAAAGAAGCCATAAGTCAAAAAAGTATGTAAAAAGGCACTTGTAAGAAAAACTAAAGATTGTAAACATGACTTTAAAATTCTCATTAATGAGGATAGAGACATTCCATATATTAAGAGGACCAATCATGTGTCCAATAAAACATAAAGTTATGACCAACAATGTTCGAAACAATGGGTCGATCTCGTGCAAAAAAATTTGTAAAGTTAAGTACATCTCAATCATTAGCTAAATATATCAAACAATGGGTCGATCTCGTGCTAAAAAATTTGTAAAGTCAAGTAAATTTCAATCATGAGTTAAATATATCATATAATCTCATTCATTTAATAATTCGGTCCACTACAAAAGGTTATTAAACTTTTAAATTCGGGGGACTTATGTATCTACCCGATCTATATTTACAATATAATTATATTTTTAGCAGGCCCAAACAGGCCTAATAAATTATGGACTCCAGTATGAGATCCATATGATATATTAGCCACCCTAAAATAAGAGAAATATAATATTTAAGAGATATATGATATATGATAGAAACAAAATTTCTTGTATAGAAATATAACCCATTGATGATATTTATATGTTAATATATTTCATCACAAGAAGTATAAACCATCTCATAAAAATTTCTTTTACTAACAAATACTCACTAAAAATCTTTACTAACTTTAGTATTAGAGAATCTTTGCATTATACTTACTCTTCATTGTGACCTGGAGATTGACCACAAGTCAACAGTTTGATCAACCACCTTAAAAACTGCTCAACCAAACTCGGTATATCATATATATATATATATATATATATATATATATATATATATATATATATATATATATATTTATTACGAAATCTAAGTTATACAAAAGTGTTTATATAAATAAGATTTTATTTTGCCTCTATAATTTCATATCAAAATAATCATGCAAATAATTTAAATTTTAAGTATTATATAATTTATATTTTTACTGTCGAGCTTTTTCTAAATATACCTGGTTTCATGAAAGTAAAATATATAAATATATAAATATATATATTTTTCGCAATATCGGATTACACATTTATACTTTTATTTTAATAGCTTATAAAATAAAGTATCTTATTGTTAGTTAAAAATGAAAATTTAATTCAATAATAACACATGACAACTTCTATGTTTAATTTTGAAAATCCAATTGTCCTACCACAAAATTGGGTTCTTGACTTAATGATATAATCATGGGAACTGAAGTCATAGTGGCTCACTATGACACATTGGAGTGACTTCACACTCAACAATGATTTTTATTTTTAAAATCTAAAAGTTTTAGTTATTGTTTTATTGTAATTTTGAAAATTATGACCCAAATGTTAAATATTTGGCTAAAAAATTTGATGAGAAATTGAATGTTATTAATTAAACGTGCAGCTTTGTATTTGATTTGATGGAGTAATTGTGATTGATTTGAAACCACGACCATATCATATACTTGTGTCTTAATATCCATCGATCAAAATCAAGGCTATCACACTTTAATATTAATTAATGCTGAATAAGGTTATATATGAAGTTTTCGTAGTAATTGCAAAGTGTTATTATTCCATATATAACTTCTGAAACTTTCGTTACCAACTCTACTTTTGAATTTGTACATGACAAAACCCCAATCAAGAACAATTGTGAAACCCAAAGTTAAGATTCAAAATTAAAGTTGAGATGACCGAGTTGGTCTAAGACGCTAGAATACTTTGGTAATTGAATTTGGCTATAACCATAGTACAATATGTACAATAAAGTGTGTCAAGTACAATTATACAATATGTTACTCGTCCCCACTACAATAAAAATCTTAAATAATGATCAAATTTAGTGACAAAAAATAATTAATCATTATAGTGACCAATTTAGACACTAACTTATAAACTAAAAATTATTGGTAACTAAACTATTTTCAAAAAATTACAATTGGTCTCTAAATTGATAACTAAAATAGTTTCCTATTATGAATTGGTCTCTAAATTTTTCACTACCATTACTAATAGTTTTTTGTTTATAAATTTGTCAATATAGTGACTAATTATTTTTGGTCACTAAATTTGGTCATTATTTAAGATTTTCTTGTAGTTGTGGAAGGTGTTTAAGAAAACTTTATTTACATCTTATAACATATCTTTCTATTTTTTAAGTGATAAATTAATATCATGGGACTTTGTTGATTGTAGTGGATAAGGAAGTTAAGGATACTTCACGCACAACCAAATATGTGTATGATAACTGATATCATTGGCAAATCTTAGTAAGGGTATAGGGGTTGTGCCCCACCACCCATTTATATAAATAAATTACTATATAATTTTAAGTATTTGTTTATAATTTTAATATATTTTGGCACCCCACAATTTTTTTTACATCTATATAAAGATTTTGATACTCTAAAGTATTTGTTGAAGATCCGTCATTGACATATATAAGAACAACTAGAGGTGAGCATCAATTAGGTTGGATTGCATTCGGATCCAACTTGACCAATCACTTGAGACAAGTATGGTATGATCTTGTGATGTTATTGTATGATGAATGCATATGATATTATGATGGTGTATGGTCAATTATATGATGATGAGGTATGATATACATGTATGTATATATGTGTGGTGATTTATGCATTGTCTTGTATCAACTAACACAATAAGTATTGTTAGGGTTAAAAATAAAATTGCGCATTGTTGGAGTGTCTTCTTTGCGTGGTGTAGTGGCAACGTGTTCATTGTCGCGTTTCGTCTCTAACAGTTGCAGAATACGCATGTTCTCTTCTTCCACAAAGGTTCCATTCTTCCTTTGTTGCAGAGCACGCGTCCCTTCTTCACTATTATAGAATTCTTGTTAATCGCCTTTAACTTGTTTGTCAATCATGGCCTCTATTCTTTAAATATCTTAATGATTTGTGTATCATTCCTTATAAGAAATACTTTGTGAAGGCTTGGACAAACATATATGTTTGCATCTCAAATATTGTTTCTTTTTTTCATATATGGTTTATGTTATTGTTCGTAAAATTTGTATTAGGGTTGAGTCTGCTCACTAGAGCCTAAGAAAGTTTTAGGAATCAATATGAGAGACATGTGCTCGTGTTGGGATGAAATTCACAACGTCATTATCCTGTAACATAATTAAATAAAGGCGTCATTTGAAAGAAGTTTTAATCTCTTAAGTGATTCTTACAAGGCATTGAGTTATAAAAGATTTGTTGGATATGTATCTAGACATGCCTTATCTTGACCTTATCAAATGTTTCCTCTTCACAACTACAAGGGCAGTTATCTATTCAAAGGGAACTTGATCTGGTGCTCAATCATTTCAAAGAAGTTGACATTGCAAGGAAGGTGATCGTCAATCAAAAATTACTTGACACCATTTTCCCTTTGATGACATCAATGTTGCTGCTAGCAAGTAAAATTAAAATGAAGGCTACATAAAAGAGTCATCGATCTCAGAATTCAACAAAGTGTGATCCCTCATATTTCGAGCATGTAGATGCCTTCATTAAGAATTCAAGACATGATACCTCTGTTGCAAAGAAAGAAAATAAATTGAAGGTCAAATGTGTAATGCAAGAAAAGAGAATACCCATGTTAGAACAGTTCCATTTGATTTATCAACCTTACATTGAGGATGTTATGGATGTGGTTGTTGATGGATATTATGGGTATAGATGCATTGCTGCATTATTGGAAGCCATTGATATATATTGTTAGACATGATGTGTACAAAGAACTTAGTTAGTGGTGTGATGAATATGCAACATTAGTTGGAAGCCATGATCGACTAGAAGAATTAAGAAAGTTTTTGGTAGAACATTCACCATCAGGGGTATAAGTTATATACACTACTCTTGACACTTATTTAATAATCATTTCTTATGAATTTGTTTTATTATAATTTCATTAATTATAAAAAAGCTAATCGAGACAAGTGGATGACTATACCAGACATGGGGTATGCGATTGCTAATCGATATAACGTAATCCTAGTCTATTTGTCATCGGTTCAAAATTTGACGATATTCTCACTGTGTACATCCCCACCTAGTACACATAGTCAACATTGACTGATTTCTATCAGACATGTTCATGGTTATCATTTTGTGCAAGTAAAGTGATTTATTAATTTCTATCAATTATTTTCTTTACTAACTAATTATATGTTTAAAGGTTTGACTACAAGAAGGTTGTCCTATATCAATGGTGGATATGATACCATCCAACAATTGTTACCCCAAGGAAAAAGCGTGGACATCGTTTTATGCTAATAGGATGCACGCATTTCTACAATTGATTGTCGTTAATCGTACTTATGTAAATCTTATAGAGGACCGATATTTGTTTTTTGTATTATTTTTTTACTTTATTACTTTATTTTAGGATTTTTAATATTTTAATGTACCGCAAAAAAATTTTGTAGTTATTTTGCTTATATATAAAATGCTAACTCCTCTAGCCAAGGGACAAATCTATTTTACCCGTATTGTTAACATAGTAGATTTTGATAATTTCTAATCATAAATGGAATTAATCAATATAAAGAACAACACAAAATAAATAGACATAGAATATCAAAGTTCTACACATATAAGATCAAAATACAAATATAAGGTCTAACATCAAATACACATATAAAGTAAAACTACTATCTCGATGCGGAAGGTCATCGGCCTCGAACACTATGATCTCCTCTACTTTCTTCTTCTTCCATGGCATCACAAGCTATCTATAATAACTCCTGCATCCGATTCCAAGCAACTATGCCATCACTAACGTCTCTATAATCTATCATCCTCTGAAGGTCGATTGGAATGTGTTTCATGGCACCTTGCAATAAGACCATAATAATGTAAATTTTTTAAGAAAATAATAATATTAACAAATAAATTGCTTACATACCAATAAACTAGAAGATTATGACTCTGATGTCCTACGCATTGGAATATCATATGGTAGATTTCGACAAAGTCATGGCATAACCACAAGACTGGGTCACTTGTCGTCAACATCACGTATAACATAAGGATGGGACACCCTCTTAAATCGTCAACACATGAAAATAGAGCTGACGCGCGTGTGACCTCTATTATGACATATTATTGGAAGTGTATCTAGCTATCATCAATAATGGACAAGTCGACAATAAGAAGTGCATTTGGCGATCGTGGAATAGGCTGTATAAACCCATATTGTCGTAAAACACGTTTCGACATATGATAATGAACCATGCTATCAAGCCTGATAAAGCCAGAAAACATAGAAATTGTTATAAGGAGTCGAGCAGTTTTATGTGATCCATATGTGGACCAAATCACCCCATCATATGTTAGAGCATCTAACTAGGCTCTAACATCATGTAGAGTACTCGTCTAGTGATATAACGTGTAGCACGAGGTTCAATCTCGACATACGTACCACAAAACTACTTCCTTCCCAATGTAGGGAAGTGCTCATATATCCAACTCTAAAAAAAATTACCATAGCATTTTACTACTGATATCAAAACAGAAATAAAAGTACAATATATGTGGGTACGTATAAAAGAGGTAAATATCCAGATAAATATTTTGTTGATGCAAAGCTAACATCTCCTAACTGCTCGTAAAGGTAGACAAGAGCAGCAACTCCCCAAGCATATTTGTGACTTGAAGGCAAATCTCTAAACAACTATAGATACGAAACATGGACGAAAGTGGCACTCTTATCAACAAATATAATGCACCCAACAAAGTGCAAAAGATACGCTCGCACAACAAACTCACACAGTTGGTTTACGCAATAATTGTTATATAGGTCTCTTAGGCAACTCAATCTAACTTGGGAACCACGACACTAGTTCAACTCATCTGTAGCCATAACGTGGTCCACACCAAAAAGTGTCATCAAAGTCTCTATTGCATCTTCATAATCAAGTGGTTGATTTAGGCAAAACTCTCCCATGATAGGAAGATGTATCAGTGCCCACACGTCATCTAAGGAGATAGTCAACTCACCAATAGGTAGATGAAAACTGTTTATCTAAGGGTGCCATCTCTCAACAAAATCCAATATCAACCCAGTATCGGGGTAATCGTACAAAATATCGCATAAAGGCAATAAACTTGAATTCAACATAAAAGGCTGAATAGAGACGTGAGGTTGTCCAAATCTTTAAATTTCTTTAGCATGGGAGACCAATTTCATAACTCGATCCTAAAAAAAATTCCTTAAAACATTCACACAACATATCAACCATAAAAAACCATATATAAAAACCTTTGACTAACCTAACCCTCCCACATCACACGTGCTACATGATCAACATAATGAGTCAACAAGGAAGTATCAAATGGGCCTCTAGGAAATCTTACTCCATCATTTCCAACCTCCTACTCCTGCTCCTGAGCTACGACGGCATCACCGTGCTCAGTAAGATACTCATCTTAATGACCTGATAGTGGACTTTGGTCAGGTAAAGCAGGTACAACATGCTGACCCCTTCCATGAGCTGAAGTTATCGGTTTCTTTTGTGTAGCACCATGTGTATAACTCTTGGGTACATCATCTGCAGAAGAACCACCACATCCTGCTAAGCCACCTCGTGTCCTAGGCATATCTATAAAATTAAAAATCAAATGAAAAACGTTCACTTTTCTCTCACCCACACCCTACGCTGCCTCACACCCTATGCTGCCTCACTAAAATCGTTCATATTCATCACTGAAAATCTAACCTTATGTTACTCTCCAATCATCAACTAAACCCTCCATATTCATCACTAAAACCCTATCGTTCTCTTACTCCACGATCATCTGAAACCCTAACCTTTTGTTACTCTATGATCATCAACGAAACCCTACCCTAACCTTTTGTTAATAGATTTGGTTATGGCTTCACTAACAAAGAAGATTATCGGAGAAGTCTTCAAGTCCAAAGATCAGGTTTTGGTTTTGCCTTCACCGTTTACCCTTTATGTTTTTTCTATCATCGGTTTTGTTTATGATTTGGTTTTGCCTTCACCATTTTTGTGTATGCCTTCAGTAAACAAACTGACAAAGAGCTTTCCATGGTGTTTTATTTTTCATGATTTCACATTTTTTAGGGTTTATTTCTAGCTTTTTCAGATTCATATACAAGATGCAAGTTTGAAGAAGATATAAAGGCATTCATAATCTATTACTCTCCGATCATTAATGAAACCCTGTACGAAATGTCTATACTGTATTTTATGATTTCCATCATATTCGACCACTACTTCATAAGGTTTTGGTGTTTTTTGTTTACATGATTATTTTTGTGTTTTTTCTACCTTCGTTGTTGTTTATGATTTGGTTATGCTTTCACTAACAAAGAAGATGATCGGAGAAGTCGTCAAGTCCAAAGATCAGATTTTGATTATGCTTTCACAATTTACTTCTTTTATGTTTTCTTTATCTTTATCTTTTATACAAAATGATTTCACATTTTGAGTGATTATTTCACATTTCTTTAACTTTATTCTCATCACCATATTCATGATTTCAAATTTTTTTACCTAATTTGTAGGTTTTCGAGATTGATATACAAGATGCAAGGTCGAAGAAGATACCCTAATGTGAAATCACGTTTACCCTTTCTCTCTCAAACACATCACAAAATTATGCACAAAATGACAATGATGAGTTTAGTTTGAAGTTGGAACTCATTGAGTTCCATTTAAATGCATTCATATTCATAATTTTCATTAATTTCTTTTGTTTAAATGCATTATGTTACAGAGAATTCCATTATCCATTTTCAGGCGAGTATTCCATTATCGAAGTACATGTGTGTAGAATTTGATATTTTTTTCATCTTCTTCCATTATTTTTCTTATTGTTGTATTGTTGATTTAAAGATATCATTTTAATTTTGTTTCAATTCATTATGTTCATCTTTTATTGTCCTGAAATTAATTTCTTTTTCACATTCATGGTTGGTGGTTGTTGATATTATTATATTGTATCTCTTGGTTGTTGATATTATTTTTCACATTCCTGAAATTATTGATCTCTTGGTTGTTGATATTATTATATTGTATCAGAAGTAACTGTATTAATGTTTAAGTAGTTTTAAAATGTTCTTACTTTTTGTGATCTTAGTTCTTCTGGAAATCCAAGTTATGCACTTAAATCCACACAATTTTATTTTTATATGTTTGATTTCTGTGTTGCTTCTGATTTTTTTAAAGGACTTACTCAGATTCGTTGATTAGAACCCAAGGTGGATCTGTTGTCTCAGGCAGTGATGGAATTCAAGGCAAAGCAAGTAATATTTTTTATGCAAAGGAGAGAATGCTTGTTGTAATATTGTGCAAAAAAGATGGCCAGCTGCTATGCTCATGCTCATGCTTGCTTGACGAGCTCAAAGCAAGAACAAAAGTTTTTGTCTATGGGATTGGATATGAGAACTAATAATGTAGAAGTTTTGAAAAACATAGATTAAATGAGTATGTATTTGCTTGACATTGAATTAGACAAAATATGTCCATGCTATCATTGTACCCAACAATAACATTAATTGTCATATTTAATTTAATTTTACTACAAATACATCAAATTGTATATATGTCTAAAAAAGTAAATGTCACGATAAAAAGCAACATACTTTGACAATCTCTATAATTTATGTTGGAAATATAATTTGTTTATTAATTTAAAATAATTATCTTTTAATTATTTTATTCAACCTTTTAATTTATTTCTAACCTTATTACTCTTTTATTTTATGTAGGTTTTCCCATATTTTATGTTGGAGTCCTCAGTTAACTAAAATAGTAAAAAATGTACATGACAACATCTGGTCAGTTCTTTCCTTTATCTTTTTATGTGATATAAAAAAGCTACATGACTGCATCATGTCACTTCTTCCCTTTTTCGGCTTTCTGTTCTCTTCATACTTTTGTTTTTCTTCTTTCCTTTTTCTTCTCTGTTGTCTTGATATTTCCTTTTGTTCAAAAACAAGATCTTTATTTCAAATTAGATTTTTATTTCCTTTTTCAAATTATGTTTGATTCTTTTGCAAGCATTTAAATCTCCATCAACTTTTATTTTTCTTTTGCTCTCTGCCATATTTTCCTTTTATTCCACAACATTGAGCCGTGTGAAAAAGAGCTTTTGTTTTTTTCTCTGGTCTTCATATGTTTGACCAATTGTTTTTCCCAAATTTTACTCAATTTGGGAAACCAAAACCAGAGTATGTGTATGGTTTTGGTTTGAATGAATCTTTAGGCATTTGAAAAAAGGTGTTTTGCTTTCTTCTGTCCTCTTCATATGTTTGACAATTTCTTTTCCCAATTTTTACTGAATTTGTGTAACCAAAACCACAACATGCGTATGGTTTTAGTTTTACTGTATTATCTCTACAAATACATAAGACCATTCTTATGTTTTTAGGTTCTCTACAAATACATTTATCCACACCTTCCTTTGTTCACTATTGTCTATTTTCCCGCTTTCCTTACACCATGTCTGTTTTGCAAAAACAAATCCAGTCATTACAAGAATTGAACCTGGAGAAGGAAAGCTGGAATATCGTTGCAAGAGTGGTAAGGTTATGGTTTGTTGAAGATTACACAAAAGGAAAATCTCTATTTTCCATGGAGATTGTTCTTCAAGATAAAGAGGTACTACACAATACTATAAACGCCCATCATTTTCTTACTTTTCGTCATTGTTGTAGTTACAATATGATATTATTATGTCATATATGAAACTGTTTGTGCAAGGTGTCCTAATCCATATGTCTGTTAGACGCACACTGATATACAAATTGCAATCAAAAATCAAAGAGGATAAGGTTTACGCTATTCAATCTTTTAGTGTTTCATGTAATGATGGTTCTTATAGAACTACAAATCACGCCTATAAGATCAACTTCCAATTTGGAACCAAGGTCAATTTGGTAGAATGTACTTAGTTCCCAAAATTAGTACTGCATACACCCCTTTTTCAACCATCAAAGCTCCTGGTTTTGACACAGATTACTTCATTACTAAGTATATTCTTTTTTTTCTTCTTTGCGTTAAACTTTTCATTCATGTTTTATTTTGTTATTTTTTTATTTTTCCGCAGATGTCATTGGAATGTTTGTAAGACCCGGGAAAATTAAATAATTAAATAAATAATTATTTAATAAATATGGGTAGTAGAAGCCTTTATGGCATTTAATGTTAATTGTTGTGACGTGGAAAAGTACTAGCTCAAGTGATTGAGAGTACTTGATTGTGTGAGAGGACTTGATGAAGGATTATCTTGTTCCTTTTTAACATTATTGAATATGGTGGAAGTTGTTTAAGAAAGCTAAGTGAAATCCCCACTGGACATTAAGATAGAAAGCTATCTAGATGTGAAGGTTCCTTTCACAAAGCTCAAGAGAAAAAGATGATGGATTGATTCAAAACAAAAAGGAAATGGAAAGCACATAAACCATAGAAAACCAAGAACAATTAAAGGAAGAAGAAAACATAAAATGGAGAGAAAAGGAATGGTAAAAATGTGAGAAGCACGCCACTACAAGGCTAGGCTAGAAGCCATGGCAACCTTGAAGATGAGTGGATGTGTGCCGCCACTTGTGATGTGATCCCAATAAGGCTTAAGGCTTATAGCATTGGGCTAACGCCTGGGCCCAATCTTTTTAATTTCTTTTATTTTCTTTATTTTCAATTAAATACATATTGTTTTAATTGACTTGTTTCTTTT